>Ga0315546_1000596_pt1 | contig 25301 bp, 27 predicted proteins | sample SalMarSW160170MG_FD_203833 | JGI IMG/M metagenome (GOLD analysis project Ga0315546, IMG submission 203833) | Salt marsh sediment microbial communities from the Plum Island Ecosystem LTER, Massachusetts, United States - Salt Marsh Sediment SW1601-170 ...
CGATACATCTTAGTACCCCTTGCTGCTTTGAAGGGCTTATTTAGCTGATTGATATTTTTGCTCAGGACTGCCCGGGAGCGGAGTCTTTTAATGAACTGGAAGTAAGGGAGAGGTGGCAGCGAGAGCGAATGCTTGGATGGGAAGGAAGCTGTGGCTTTCAATATATCAATGAAAAAGTCACCATTGTATGAAAATAGGGGGGCTGAGTTTTCTGGCTGCTCTCCCTTGGTTATTTGTTTCTACATGAGCAGGATAAGCACTTAGGTCTTTTGAATATCTTGAGCAATGTCTTGTTGGCTCGCAGGTGGGAAGTATTATTTTGCATTTAAGACAAGAGGGCACTTGACATGAAAATCTGAAAAGTGTTAACATAAAGTCTTGTCGCAAACTGTCTCTTTTGCGACATGAAACAATTTGTGTAACATAAGAATTAAATATGACCCTGGACTTATTGATCGCCGAGTTTTTAGAATATCTGGAGATCCAGAAAGGCTGCTCTCCCCTTACTATTCGCCAGTATCGACATTACTTGAAACGTTTCCACAACTGGCTCGCCGAGAATTCCTCTGTCACAAAACCCGACCAGATAAACCTGGAGCTTGTTAGAAGGTACAGGTTATATTTAGCGCACTTGCGTGCCCGCGATGGCCTACCACTAGAGCGTGTCACCCAGAGCTACCATATTATTGCGTTGAGGGCTTTTTTGCGGTATCTCTTAGTTCAGCGTGACATACCTACCTTATCCCCTGACAAGGTAGAACTTCCCAAACAGGGCTCTCGGTCCGTCAGTTTTTTGAACCCAGCTCAGATGGAAAGACTGCTGAATAGTCCCAAAATAGCAGATAATGCAGGACTGAGGGATAGAACTATTCTAGAAACGCTGTTCAGCACAGGCTTAAGAGTATCAGAGTTAGTCAGTTTGAATCGTGACCAGGTAGACTTAGAGCGTAAGGAATTTGGAGTAAAAGGAAAAGGAAATAAGCTACGAGTAGTCTTCTTGTCGGATACAGCAGCGCAGTGGATTGAGCGCTATTTGCAGTCACGTCAAGACGATTTCAAGCCGCTGTTTGTTCGCTATAGTGGCAAGGTAGACGCTCGGAACAACGGTGAAAAGATGCGGCTAACGGCAAGGTCTATCCAAAGAATTGTTGCTAAGTATGCAAAAAGATGTGGCTTACCAATCGAGGCAACCCCTCATACCCTGAGGCATTCTTTTGCCACGGACTTGTTGATAAGTGGGGCTGATCTTCGCTCTGTTCAAGAAATGCTAGGCCATGAAAGTATTAGAACAACCCAAGTTTACACCCACGTCACTAATAGGCATCTAAAAGAGGTTCATAAAGCTTTCCATAGTAGAAATAAGCAAGGATAAATTTTATGTCAAGGAAGGATAGAAAATTTACAGAACCAGGTTTGCCTTGGCATATAGTTGAGAAAGCTATCAATCGTGAAATTGAGTGGCTGCGGAAGGTTATCGTGCCAGGACCCGCGGAAAAAGTACCCGGGTGCGATGAATGTCCATATACTTTTAGGAAAATGGCTCTCTTGATTATTACAGGCAAAATTAAAGCAAAGGAATTTATTGCTAGAGAGGGGCATGACTTATGGGATGATTTAACCCAGAAGCATGGCATTAAAAAATCCGCACGCCATGGTGGTAGCTGGCACAGAAGAATGATGGACGTGATTACTGAATACTTTAAAGATAAGGGATTCGAGGTAATTCCTGAACCCTTCCTCAATAAAGGACGTGCTGATTTAGGCATCTATAAGGACGGCTACCCAGATTTGTTTGCCGAAGTAGGCACTATCTCTCCTTATAAGCTGTGGTGGAACTTACAGATGTTGACAAATTCTAAGATTCTAATAGTGCCAGATGAGAAACGAGCTATAGAATTTACCTGCCGGGATGATCAAGGTGACATATTGCGCAGTGCGCAGGAAAAAGGACCAATTTAAAATGCTGCCGCACATTGATGACTTTCTTTTAAATCTTCAGACTAGTAAGTATTCTCTTGAAACAGTTTATAATTACGAACGAGATTTAAATGTTTTCAATAATTTCCTGGATGAAAGCAACATTGAGTTTGATAAGATTGATAAGCGTGCTATCACCTACTACAAAGCGTATTTAGTTTCGCGGGACCGCAAAACAGCGAATCTGGGGAGGCAAGGCGAAAAACAGCTTGATTACCGCTCTATAAACCGCATGCTGTCAGCGCTGAGAGCTTACCTGCGCTACTTAATTGACGTTGATTACCCTTGTCCCTTGCCGCCTGAAGCGGTGAAATTAACCAAGACTGGAAGAAAACATCCCCAAGTAGCTGAGCTTGGGGATTTGATTAGACTGATTGAAGCACCAAGTTCCTCAGAGTCAAATATCAAAACGGCTTTAAGGAACCGCGCCATGCTGGAAGTGCTATTTGCTACTGGCATGCGAATCTCTGAGCTATGCAATCTAAATCGTAGTCAAATCGATGACACCGGGCGGATTTTTATTACTGGTAAAGGTAGAAAGCAACGCTTCGTTTACCTAACTCCACGGGCTAAACAGCACCTGGATGCATATTTAGTGACTCGCCAGGATGATTGTACTGCCCTTTTTATCCCTTATGCCGGCAGAAATGTAGCTAAATCAAGGAAAAGGATTTCCACCAATTACCTTCAGGATAGAATTAAGAGATACCGGGAGAAACTAAAGATCAACGTCCCAACTTCAGCACATTCTTTGAGGCATGGTTTTGCTACTTACCTGGCTGAAGAAGGTGCTAATCCGGCAGCTCTTCAAATTCTTCTGGGTCATGAATCCTTGGATACCGCTACCCGCTATGTCCATGCCTCCGATAAGTATGCTGAAGAGACTCACCGCAAATACCATCCTCTGGCTAAGACAGATTAGAATCAGATGGTTAAAACATTATGTCAACTAAGATTAAGGGAGGTCTGCCTGCTAAAAATTAAATGCCAAATTTTAAAATATCATACAACCAGTCTCAACGAATTCGATTTCCTTTATATCAAAGAAAGATGCTAAAATTACGTTAACTAGGAGGACTAAAAATGGGTGATATTTTAGATGAAGTCACGGCACTTGTTAGATGTAAGGAATGTCCCTGGTATAAACATTGCTTGACTCCGGTTCAGGTTAGCGTTGAGGATATCGCGCAGTTCAGGATAGCGATGCAGGGGACAAATCTACCCGAACAAGCCAAAAGCGAACTAGACCAGATTATGGAAAGTATGGCCTCTATGAGTCAGGAGATGATTCTTCAGAGCTGCCCTGTATTTACTCAGCGCCTCAAGGAGGATCCCAAACTTGCCCAGCAAATTAAGAAGATGATGCAGAACTGGGGAAAAGAAGGAGAGCCTGATGAGTAGTACCCATGAAAAGCTTGCCTTTTCCCTTTCCACTTAAGCCCATCTCGATATAAAGTGCACTGAAACTTTGGAGGACTTTTTTTCGGGAGCTAAATATCCATGCCAGAGCAATTAGGCAAAATAGAGAAACTTGAAGCTGAGCGCTTCAAACAAGGAAAGAAGCTTTATCTCGTCCCACTTGTATATTCCGTCGAGGAAGCCCCTGATGAATACAAAGAAAAATGTAGTCGTTATTGGCAACAAGTAGCAGAACACCTAAACAATTTAGCGTCAAAGATCGGGAGGGTGAACCGGGTTTACCACGAATCAATATTTCAATCTAATGAGGATGGTATGAAGGCCATGAAGAGGCTGAATCCAAGCGGTTATCAAATTGCTAAAACTCAGTGTGATAATGGCGCTATCTTTGAGACAGTTGAAGGAGAGGAATTGTTTGGAGAGTTCATGGACTGGCAAAGATGCCTGATGCTTGGCTTTATAAGTGATAAGGTGGCAAGTAAAATTTCTGAATTCTATGTTGAGGCGGCAAAGAAGAGAAATGAATTTATGGCTAAGAAGATAAGCGAGACACTTAAAGACGATGAGGCTGGGCTTCTGTTCATTAGAGAGGAACACTCGGTGCAATTTCCCAGTGATATAAAGGTGTTCAGCATCTTCCCACCAGCTCTGGACGAAATACACCGCTGGTACCGTGACCAAGCCAGACTGAGGACAGAGAAGCTCGCAGAGGAAAGCAAAGGAAAGACCGAGGGAGAAGCTGAGGAGGTCAAGAAAAAGACCAGGAAAAGGACGAAAAAGGCACCTAAAGGGTAGTCTTGCTTTGCTGGGGTGTCGTATGAAGATAAGAAAACCTGCTGTTTCTGGTATGTTTTATGCTGGCTCTGCCAGAGAATTAGAAGACCAAATTGAATGGTGCTACAAACATGAACTTGGACCGGGAGTTATACCCCGAGTGGATAAAAAAGGACAGAGGGAGATTGTGGCTGTCGTTGCCCCCCACGCTGGCTATTATTACTCGGGGCCAGTAGCAGCCTATGCCTATAAGGAGCTTGCTGATGATGGGAACTTCGATACCGCAGTGATACTTGGTCCCAACCACACCGGGTATGGTTATCCTGTTTCTCTATGGTTAGGAGCTAGCTGGAACACACCGCTGGGTGAGGTAGAAATAAACAAAGAGCTTGGTCAAAGGCTGTTGGGGAAGGTAATCAAAGCAGACGAGACCGCTCATATACATGAGCACAGTATTGAAGTGCAATTACCCTGGCTTCAACACCTCTATAAGAAGGTAAAAATTGTGCCCATAACTATGCTGGCTCAAGACATAGAAACAGCTCGGACGGTGGGCAAGGCTATTTCCCAGGCTGGCGATAACTTAATAATTATCGCCAGCAGTGATTTCACGCATTATGAACCTCACTCTGTCGCTATGGAAAAGGATGGCTCTCTAATAGAGGCCATAGTTGCTCTTGATGAGGAAGAGCTATATGAGCGCTGTGAGAGCCTTAATTGTACCATGTGCGGGTATGGTCCAGTTGCTTCAGCTATTGTCGCAGCCAAAGAAATGAAGGCTAAAAAGGCAAGTTTGTTGAAATATGCCACCAGTGGAGACACTAGTGGTGATTTCTCCCGAGTGGTCGGCTACGGTTCTATCGTGATAAAACGGTAAACAATCATCATCGAGAGTTGATTATCTCTCCCTTGACCGCTCCATCGATCGTGAGAATGCCAAAAGAGTCTGTGGCCTTGCCGGGATTGAACAAGAGAATATCATCGATGACCGTGTTTTGAGATTGGTGAGAATGGCCATAGACAATAATGTCAATCCGGTCTGACTCAAACATTTTCCTTACTCTCTCTTCTATTCCCCAAGGACTGCCTGAGCCATGAGTTATGCCAATTCGTTTATTATCTATTTCAACTATTTCCTTGACAGGGAGTACAGTCTTTAGCTCCATTGAATCCATATTACCGTGGACTGCTTTCACCCATTTCAGCTGTTTCAACTCCTCAAGTACTTGTACATCGGTGAAGTCTCCAGCGTGGATTATCAAATCTACCGTGGAGATGGCATCAATTATCTTTTTAGGAAGGTGTTCAAGCGTGTTTACATGAGTATCGGCAAGCACAGCTATCCGCATAACAAGCCTCCTTATAATTCTCTCTCCCCGAGCGAGAGAGAGTTAGAGAAGGGAAAATGCACCCTTGCCTAGACCCTCTCCCTTCCAAGGGGAGGGTTCTATACGAAATTATGCGGAAGACTATAAAATGCTATCATTTCGCATGGAAGACTGCAAAATGATTCTTACTGATGGTTCTGAGAGGTAACCTCTTTCACCAATTGGATGGTTTTGTCCATACCGGATAGGGAGAACGATAACCCCAGCTGCTTAAGCTCTTTGCAGCCTAATCCCTGGAACAATTTTCTTCCGGCTACTCTGGTCATTTCATCATAAATAGCCGGCCACTCCGGGCTCCGCCTCTGAGCACAAAAGAGAATAAAATCACGAAGCTTGGGGGGTATGTCACACATGCATTATTATTTTATGCCGGGAACCCTGGTTTAACAAACTTGTTTATGGCTGCTGAGATGCCATCTTCTCCCTTGTTTTTCCCTTGGATAACCCCCTGGTCAAGGCTTGAGTCTCATCCCTGTCCTTTGCCGCATATAAGGCTGAAAAAAATTTTAGGCGAGTAAACCTGTAAGCCGAGTTCTGTACTCCACATGGAGTGGTGACCATCCATCTAGCCCTGATGTTGCCATCAGGGTCAAGCGACCAACCCGAGGGCCTCGGCCGAGCACCTTAAATGCCCTCTTATTCGGTCTTGCTCCAGGTGGGGTTTGCCCAGCCAACCAGTCTCCTGGTTGCTGGTGAGCTCTTACCTCACCATTTCAGCCTTACCCGCACCCCGATGATATCGGGGCCGCTGGCGGTGTGTTTCTGTTGCACTTTCCGTAGGGTCACCCCTCCTGGGTGTTACCCAGCACCCTGCTCGGTGGAGCTCGGACTTTCCTCCCTGGCACATTAAATCCAGGGCGGTCACCCGGTTTACTCGCCAATTTTATTTTATAGTCAACTAGAACAAAGGTCAAATCCTCGAATTATCCAGGGCAAGATTGCCTGCTAGTAAACAGTCCAAAAAATGCATCCTTGAGGTATAATATAAGAGGATAAGTGAAAGGGCCAAGCAATACCGGCATAGCCTGAGCAGAGAGTATAACTGGAGGTGAAGCAATGCAACCACAAAACATGATTTGGGTTGTCGCAGGTAAACGATACCGCACAGCTACAGCCACGCTAATAGCCCATGACGAATACTGGAACGGCTATAACTGTGAGCAAGGTGGGCGTAACAAATTCTTATTCAGAACGCCAAAGGGTCATTTCTTTGCCCAATATCAATCACTATTACCAGGCGAAATTAACAAAATCACTCCCTTGGATACAAGCGAAGCCATAGCTCTATATCAATCGCTACGCAAAAAGGAGGTTCCCTTCAGAGTTGTCTTCCCATATTTTAAAGTGGAGGATGCCTGACACTTTCTTAATCTTAGCCGCACCGCGACTGATAATGCCCTAGTGCAAATCAGCCTGTAAAAGGGCTTAGACCTACTTCTTCTGTAGCCACAGGCGTTTTACCAGCCTAAAATCGCCTCTCAGAGCGTGTTTTATTGCAAAGTAGTATCTTCATGACATCCCCCCCCTGTCATCTGCGATACCTAGCCTCACCATCTCGCATATTATCTATGTTGGGTCAAAGTTTGGTAGAGATGCCAATAAGAGATCGGCAAGATTGCCTGAAGAAGTCGATTTGAAGTAGAATTTGAAGCCAGGAGGGGTGACCGAGTGGCTTATGGTGGCGGTCTTGAAAACCGCTTTCGCCTTTTTGGCGAACGTGGGTTCGAATCCCACCCCCTCCGCCAAGTGGAAAAATAAATGTTTAACTTGCACTGTGCTACTACCAATTTAAACAGATAGATACGGATAAATTGTTTTTTATATCTTTGATGTAAAAGTTTTTATGGATTAATAAAAATGAAGAAAGCATCAATAATAATCGTTGATGACAAAATGCAAACTAACTATCGCTATGAATTAACAGAGCCGGCTGGAAAAAATTTTGATGCTGAATTTAAACCGGAACTGAACCCAAAGGAAATGCTTGGGCTTGGCATTTTCGGCGGCAAATATATGACTGATTGCAGAAAGGAATTTCCCAGAAGCTGGTTTACAGGAGCGAAATTATGTTCAGAAAGACACGATCCAAAATTAAATTTTTTCGGTGTTAATGCCAGCCAGCCTTTATCTGTTTGGAGAAAAAAGGGCTGGATAAATCCTGATGATCCCCGCGGTTGGTTTCAGTGGTATTGCCGATATTACATGGGGCGCAGGCATGAAGATGATAAACGACAAATTAAAAGATGGAAATCCTTAAAAAGACATATCGCTCAAATAAAAAATAACTGTTTTCGTGGTGATTTGGATTGCCGTAAAAAACAAAGACAGGCGGTTTTACATTGGGCTTATGATAGTAGAAAGATATAAAGCAGTTTATACCTGATAAATAAGGTAACTCTAAATCGAGCTTCGTAAGCCAGGGGTTTATTCCCTACCAAAAAGCGAGGCAGTGTATTAAATGCCGCATTACAGAAGCCTCATAAGGAACTTGACCTTGAGTATATGGTGGGACTAGTCTATAAGGAGTATACAAACGGGATTGTTATAAATACTTTCCTGGTGAGCACTCAAATCTCAGTTCGTGAAAGCAAATTAGCTAATAAACCGCTATCCTCTGGTTGAAGAAGTCTTCATCCTCTTAACTACCTCTGAGCCGTTTGCGCTAATCGGCTGGTTTGCCGCTGTGGTGTTAGCAGCAAAATATTGAAAAGCTGGCGTTTATGACATATAATAGCATGGCTGCGCAGGAGCGATCGCTTTTATAGGATCTTCTGCATAATTTCGCTCAAGAATCCTTGGAGAATAGGGGAATTAAAAAAGCTCTGCGGTTAATTATACATAAGGAAGCTTGATCATGTCTGACAAGTTTGACATAGGTTTGAGCAAGCCGGAAGAACTAATGAGGAAAATGAAAATAGATATATAATTGTTACAAGCAAGGCTGGCAAAATCCCAAAATACTCAGAAATTTGTAAGGAGGACCGTTATCAATGGGCACGACTAAGGAGTTAATTGAGGAATACGAGCGAAAGAGAGCCAAAATATTGCAAATGGCCCCCCCTGAGGCTATTGAAAAACGCCATCAAGGTGGACAATGGACAGCCAGGGAAAGAATAGAGTACCTTTTTGACCCCGGTACCTTCACGGAAATAGGCTTGTTCGTTAAGCACAGAACCGTCCATTTTGGTATGGATAAAAGGGAGGTACCGGCTGAAGGGGTGGTTACCGGTTACGGTTTGGTTAACGGCAGGCCGGTTGTCGCCTTTGCTGAGGACTATATGGCTATGGCTGGGACCTTCGGCGAATATCACGGTTTGAAGGAAATCCGAGCTATTAACTTTGCCAAGGAGATGGGCTGGCCATTTATCGGTATGAATGACTCTGGAGGTGCTCGGCTGCAGGAAGGGATGGATACCTTGGAAGCCTACGGATGGATTTTTAGGGCTCAAATACTTGCGTCGGGGATAATACCTCAGATAGCCCTGCTTATGGGCCCTTGTTTGGGGGGACAGGCATATCATCCTATAATGCAAGATTTCCTCATTCAAACTAAGCACACGGGATTCATGGGTATTGCCGGCCCGGCTTTTGTCAGAACGCAGACTGGGGAGGAAATCACCCTGGAGGAACTCTCCGGTTGGAAAGCACATGCGGTTAAGTCAGGACAGACCCATGTGGTAGCGGAGGACGACAAAGACGCAATAGACAAGGCGAAAGAACTCCTATCCTTCTTGCCGTCTAACAACTGTGACATGCCACTCCGCATGGAGTCGCGAGATGACGCACATCGGACATGCCCTGAACTAGACACCCTAATCCCCGATAGCCCCACTCAACCCTATGACATGTACAAGGTAATCCAAGCGGTAGTCGATGATGGCTATTTCTTTGAGATACTGAAGGATCATGCCAGGAGTGTAATCACCGGGTTTGCTCGGTTTAATGGGCGCCCAGTGGGTATCTGGGCAAACCAACCGATGTGGGCATCAGGAATTATTGACGTTGATGCCTCGGATAAAGGAGCTAGATTCATTAGATTCTGCGACCTATTTAACATACCTGTAGTCACTCTTCAGGACTGCCCCGGCTACATGATAGGCTCTGAACAAGACTGGAAGGGCATCCTGCGGCATGGCGCTAAATTACTTTTCGCCTGGGCTGACGCTACTATACCCCTGATTTCAATTATCATGCGCAAGTCTTACGCCGGTGCTCATTACGGTATGCTGGATAAGGGTATCGGTGCTGACTTGGTCTTTGCCTGGCCCACAGCCAGGGTTACCATCGTTGGTGCGGAAACCGCAGCTAGCGTCATCTTCGCCAGGGAAATAAGAGAGGCAAAAAACCCGGAAGAAACTCGAGCCACAAGAATTAAGGAATACTCAGAAAATTATGAGAATCCGTATCGGGGTGCCGAGCGGGGCTACATTGACGACATAATAATGCCTAGCGACACCAGAAAGGTCATAAACAGATCGCTGGATATTTTGTCTAATAAGAACAAGGGCAACAAGGCATTTTTCGCCAGGCCGTGGAGGAAGTATTCCAACATCAATCTCTAAGAAAGGAGGGAGAAGATGGATTTCGGCTTCACAGAGGAGCAGAACAAGTTCAGGCAGGAGGTGTGCCACTTTTTAGAGGAAGAGATAAAAGAGGGGTATTGGAAACCTGCCTGTGATGCCTGGATACAGGACTTCAACCCTGAATTCACCAAACGCGTGGCGCAGAGGGGCTGGATAGGTCTGACCTGGCCCAAAGAGCACGGCGGGCAGGGACTCGGTTATATAGACCGACTCTTACTCACCGAGGAAATGCTGAGATATGGGGCACCAGCAGCTTGCCACTGGTTTGCCGACCGCCAAATAGGCGGCTCTATCGTTACCTATGGCACTGAGGAACAAAAGAGGGAGCTATTACCCAAGATTATAAGAGGGGAGGCGTTTATTGGTCTGGGAATGAGTGAACCAGGGGCTGGCTCTGACTTGGCCTCACTGCAGACTAGAGCTATCGAGGATGGTGACGACTACATAATTAATGGGCAAAAGACGTGGACCAGTGGTGGCTCATTCGTAAATTATTTTTACCTGTTAGCTAGGACCGACCCAGATGCCCCCAAGCATAGGGGTATTAGTGAATTTATTATTCCAGCGGACTTGCCTGGGATTAAGCGCATTCCTATGACAGATATTACTGGTACTGAGGCCTGGAACGATGTCTTCTTTGACGAAGTACGCGTCCCCAAGAAATGTTTAATAGGGGAGAAAAACCGTGGTTTCCTTCAAGCCCTTCACCAACTGGATTATGAGAGGAGCGGGATGGAACGACTAATGGGCAACTATCCCCTATTTGAAGCCATTATACAATTTACCAAAGAAAACAATTTGTCTCAGAAATCTGTAATTCGCAACAACCTAGCTCAGCTCCAGATTGAATTTGAAGTTGGGCGGCTACTTATTTATAGGGTGGCGTTGGTTATGGACGAGGGACGGGCTCCCAATTGGGAAGCAGCCATGTCCAAGGCATATTCTACCGCATTTGAACAAAAGCTAGCCAGCGCCGCTATGGAAGTAGTGGGGCTTTATGGGCAACTGATAGGCGACTCCAAATTAGCTCCCGTTCGAGGGCTGGCGGCACATTCATATCTGGGTTCTAAAGGTTATAGCCTCCAGGCAGGTACATCGGAGATACTAAAGAACATCCTCGCTATCAGAGGACTGGGGTTGCCAAGCTCATAATACGTCACTATGCGCTAAGCGAAGTGTATAATGACTCAAAGATTCTTCGCCTGCAGCTGAGAATGGCGCTTGGAATGTTTGATACAGGAGGATAGCAATGAAGTTGACTCTTACTGAAGAACAAGAAATGTTGAAAAAGGCAGCCCGCGACTTCCTGGCTGATAAGTGCCCGAAAACATTCGTCAAAGAGATGGAAGAAAGCGAGACAGGCCATTCTAGAGAACTTTGGCAGGAGATGGTCGAGCTAGGCTGGACGGGCTTAGCTTTCCCCGAGAAATATGGCGGCGGCGACATGAATTTTCTCGACCTGGCAGTGCTACTAGAAGAGATGGGGCGGGCTTGTTTGCCTGGCCCTCTTTTCTCCACAGTAGTTCTTGGTGGCTTAACCATCTTAGATATCGGCAGTGAGGAGCAAAAACAAGAATATCTGCCCAAGCTAATCAGTGGCGAAAAAATCTTCACCTTAGCCCTGACCGAGCCCGGCTATCAGAATTACGATGCCTCTTCGATCACCGTGGAGGCTACTCCCAATGATGGCAACTATGTCATCAACGGCATAAAACTGTTTGTCCCTGATGCTCATATTGCTGATTACCTGCTATGTGTAGCCAGAAGCAAACCTGAAAATGGAATCACCATATTCTCGGCCGAAACCAAGAATCCCAGAATAAATTGCACTGTTTTAAAGACCATCGCCGGAGATAAGCTATGCGAGGTGATTTTTGACCAAATGCCAGTACCCAAAGCTAACGTTTTAGGACAACTGAACCAGGAATGGGGTGCAGTGCAAAAAATAATCGAGCGGGCAGCATTGGGGAAATGCTGCGAGATGATTGGCAATATTCAGCGAGTACTGGAGATGACCGTGGACTATGCCAAGGAAAGGAAACAGTTTGACCGTCCCATTGGCAGCTTCCAAATTATACAGCACTACTGCGCCGACATGGCAACTGATGTTGATGGCGCCAGGTTTAGTACCTACCAAGCAGCCTGGATGTTAAGTGAGGGACTTCCCTGCACCAAAGAAGTAGCTATAGCCAAGGCCTGGACAAGCCAAGCCTCCCAGCGAGTCGCTGCTCTGGCGCACCAAATTCACGGAGCTATTGGCGTTACCATAGAACATGACCTGCATTTTTATACCAGACGGGCCAAAGCCGCAGAGCTTGCCTTTGGCGATGCTGATTTCTATCGAGAAATAGTAGCCAAAGAGATGGGATTGTAACCGTTAATGCTACGCTTAGCATGAAGCGAAGGGCTCGGGTTGACATGGCCGCTAGCACTTAAAGAGGATCAGCTTAGGTCGTTAAGCTTCGTTTCTAATTGCTTTTGCCTCAGGGCTACTGTTAAGTCTCCCCGAGTTCTTTCTATAATGCCTCGTATAGCATCGGTAGTTCGCCTCAAGCCGTGAGATAGCAATTCCGGGAAGTCCATGGTTATCAAGATCCCGTAGATTTCATCCATTAGATTCAGTAACTCCTCGCAATGGGAAAAATCCCCCCGCCTGAGACTATCTAATATATACCTACGTAACTCCCCCACAGATTCGCCCAAGCCATCAAGGTATGCGGCATTGCTTACGCCCAGTGCCTCCGGTCTCGGCAAGTCTTCTCCCGCAATTAAAGTTAAGGTTATATATCCTTCGGCGAACTCCTTTTGAGCATCGTGAACGAAACCGGAATGAAGTAACCTATCATGTCTGGCCAGGTCGTGATTTAGCTCTCTAATTAATTTATAAGCTGAATCAAGCAGTCCCTCTGCCCTATCGTGCTCTTGGCGATGCACGGCACGTATGGCATCAGCACTGTAGCGGATTACCCGACGGCAACTGCGCAAAGCTTTCTCTCGAGCTTCATCCTCAGCCGCGAAGTAGGGGCGAAGCTCTGCAGCGATAGCCTCCAAATCTTCTACCGGTCCTGACATTCTTCCGTCGCTAAGTCCATTTTTGCGATCAATTTCTGCACAGCTCCCTTAATATCTTTCTCGCCTAAGACAGCGCTAATCACAGCTACAGCATAAGCACCAGCAGATACTACTTCACCGATATTATTTTGGTTTATGCCACCAATAGCTACTAGAGGGGTGGATACTGTTCGCTTGAGCTCTTTCAGCATATTCACTCCCACTACGGTAACTCCATCTTTCGTCGCCGTGGGAAATATAGAGCCTACTGCAATATAGTCCGTTCCTTCAGCCTGGGCTTCTGTTGCTTGCGATAGCGTCGTGACGGAGCAACCAACTATCCTGTCTATGGGCAATTCCCTGCGGATTACAGGCAGAGGCAGGTCTTCTTGACCAACGTGAAGTCCATCCGCGTCAACAGCCATAGCTAGGTCGAGGTAATCGTTTATTATAAATAGAACATCCGCTCGACTACAGAGATCCCTGAGCTTTTGTGCTACGAGTAGCAGTTCCCTCTTTTTACTCTGCTTGTCTCGAAGTTGGATTATCCGGGCACCTCCTTCAATAATTTGTCCAGCAACGTCCATCTCATTCCTGCCCACCAGAAATTGCCTGTCGAGAATAACGTAAAGCCCGGCCATCCTTTCTATTTTGTCCCGGCGTGATATTCTGGAAATTAAATCTTGTTCTAAGGTATAAAGGGCAAACCTCGTCTGTTCAAAGCTGGCTGAATTCAGCATTGAACTTATCTCTGGCAATTTAGCTAGCTCCTCTACCACGCGAAGAGACTCTTCCACCCTTTTAGCATTGGCTTTAACTAAATCCAGCAATCCCTGCAGAGAGGTAGTTTCCATAGCGAGTTCCCTCTCCGTTGAATAGGGAGGATGACCAACATCATGTTCGGAATCTCTCTGAGATAAGAGCCTTACACTCAGTGATTTAGTCTCCTGGGATAAATCATGACGTAGAGTTCTTAACCGTTGGCGCAGTTCGACATCGTTGAGAAGAAAGCGAGCGATATCTTCCAGAACACGCAACCCTTCACTGGAGCGGTTTAGATTGGCATCAATTATACGCAGCGGTTGGTGAGACAATGTAATAAACCTCGCCGGGGTGTATTGTAGGTTCGCCGCTCTCCTCCCATACCGTCTTCAAAGGCTTATGATAGTCGAAGACAGAAATGACACGGTATAATTTAGTATTGCTGCAAGTTGTTTTTATACCTTTTGAAACTCGTAACCGATCCTGCCACCGGGCAATTTTACCGGAAGTACCTTCACCCCCATTCCTGGCTTAATATCACTCTCCTTGATACCCTTGCTTAACCGACCAAAGATCCTCACCCCATCAAAATCAGCTATGGCCAGAGTATATGGGGCGTCCTCCTCGAATCCGGTTGGACCATAGTTTACCACAGTATAGGTGACAAGCTTACCATTTCCCTTAATCTCGAACCACTCCACATCACTGCCTACACATTTCGGGCAATCCATCCTAGGGGGAAAGTAATTAGTCCCACACCTTCGGCACCTAGTAGCCATTACCTTACCATTCTCCAAGTAACTCAAAAAATCAGATGCCTTTGTTTCAGTGGTAAAGTTAACAACGCCAAAATTCTCAAAGCTCACTGACTACCTCCTTACAATTGTCACATTACCATATTGTCCGACGCCACCTATATTATGAACCAAGCCTATTTCCGCTCCCTGAACCTGGATTTCACCAGCCTGTCCTCTAAGCTGGTTTACAACGGTTCTAATCTGTGAGCCGCCAGTAGCACCAATAGGGTGACCTTTGGATAACAGCCCACCATCAACGTTTACCGGTTTCTTTCCATCCACATATGTTTCCTTACCCTCAATCAGTTCAGTCCCCTCCCCAGGTTTGGCGAAGCCCAAGTCTTCATAAGCCATAAGCTCAGCTATAGTAAAACAATCGTGAACCTCGGCAACATCAATATCCCCCGGTCCTACACCAGCCATTTCATATGCCTGTCTAGCTGCCTCCTGAGCACACCTCAGACCAGTGAGCGATTCCCTTCCTGACATTGTCATTGTGTCTGTGGCAGCGCCCAGACCCATTATCCAGATTGGAATATTAGTTACTCTTTTAGCTACGTCACCACTAGCTATTATGATGCAGGAGGCACCATCAGCATTGGCGCAGCAATCAAACTTCTTCAGCGGGCTAGTTATTACCTCCGAGTTTAAAATTTCGTCTAAACTCAGCTCTTTACGATAAGTAGCCTTAGGATTTACCGAACCATAGTGTGAATTTTTGACCCGCACCTTGGCCAGTTGCTCTTCAGTAGTTCCATACTCAGCCATATGAGCCCGGGCATACATAGCATAACCAGCAGGCATGGTTATGCCAAAGGGTGATTCCCATATTATGTCCCCTCCCCGACTCATCCTCTCCGCAGCCTCACGAGAGGTCAAGTCCGACATCTTCTGGAAGCCTACCACTGCTACTACTTTGTGAAGACCCGCCTTTATTAATGACCAACCTACTCTCAGTCCCGTGCTACTAGAAGAACACACAGTCTCGACATAGAAACTCGGCTTGGGTGTTAGCCTCAAGTACTCTGAGATTAAGCCGGCTGGTGTGCGCTGCTTATCATATTCTGGCGCAGAACAAATAATGGAGGCATCTATATCACTGTTGGTAATGTCTAGACCCTCCATTGCCTCGGTATAGGCTTCAAAACACAATTCCCCGATAGATACACCACACTTACGCGTAAAAACGCTCTGACCTACTCCAACAATAGCCACGTCTTGCATAAAGCAACCTCCTCTAATCGCAAGAGTTTAGTTTTCCAGAATTCTAGTATGCTATATCACCTGCTCTTGCACTGTCAAGCTGTTTCCGAGATTTTTTCATCTCGAAATTAGAACAGCTCAGCTACATTACTTTACCGAAGCAGCGAACTCCCGGCTGGAGTATATGGAAGTTTTTTGACACGAACGCGATTCTGTATGGGCTACTCCAGGTATAATATCTTACTACAGCTAGTGCATTGGATTAAATCGCCAGCTTTGGCTTTCTGCCATTGACTCGTAGGCACGGTGATGTGGCATCCCTGGCATTTTCCCCTCTCCACTTTGACTACAGCCTGTCCGCTTGTTAGCCTAAGTCGCTCATAAGTGTTGATAGCTTCAGGATCAATTTGCTGCTCTAATCTATTACGGTCCCCCCTGAGCTTAGCAAGCACGGTTTCAACTTCGCTTTTCCTTTGCCCCAAAGTTACTTGCCTCTGTTCCCATTCTCGCTTCAATCGCTCAATCTCTTCGGCGGTAATTCTTACCTTAGCCTCTATCTCTTCCACCTGGCTCATTAATACCAAAAGGGCATCTTCTTTCGGCCTAATCTGACTTTTAAGGCTTTTGACTTCTTTTTCAAGGTTAACCAGTTCCTTGGGATTCGTGGTTGTGCCAACGTAAAGTTTGCTATCAATCCGCCTAACTTTCTCTTGAAGGTCTTCGAGTTCCCATTCAGAGTCCTTTTGCTTTTTCCTCGCGTCTTCCAGTTGCTCTTTTTGTGCGGCAAGTTTGGATTCAGCAGCAACCAAAGCCTTATCGTCACTCAACCGATCTTCAACCTCTTTTAACTCTTGTTGCATCCTTTGAAGCTCTAGGTCAACCTGCTGCAGCTTATAAAGTTGCTCTGCCAAACTCATACTGGGGCTTATTGTAGAAGTGAACCAGGATATTGTCAAAAAATGCAGGCAGCTTTCTAGGGAAACCAGAAAGTTAAAGTTCCACAATCTTGGGCTTTACACTGCGTTTTTCGGCAGCGACAATAGCGTCTATTTGGGATACAACTTCATTAAGCTTATTTTGGCGGCTTGTTATTACATAATCGAAAATCGGTAGATTTTTTATTTCCACCTTAGCCCTTTCCAACCTCAGAGCCAAATCTGCTGAAGACTCGCTGTGTCGCTTCCTTAACCTCTTTTCCAACTCTTCTATTGAAGGAGGCATGAGGAAAATGAATACTGCTTGGGGCAGGATTTCCTTGATGGTAGCGGCACCCTGAACATCTACCTTGACTATTGTATCTACCCCTTGGGATAAAGCCGAGGTTATATCGTCTTTGGGCACACCATAATAGTTGCCGTAGACATTAGCCCACTCTAGTAACTGGTTTTTATCTATCATTTGTTGAAATTCTTGCAGGGAAAGGAAGTAATAATCTACTCCATCCTTCTCGCTTGCACGCTTAGGACGTGTAGTAGCGGTAACGACATAGTGAAAGGGACGTCCTACCTTGTTCATTCTGGTAAACACAGCATCCTTGCCTACTCCCGATGGTCCAGAAAGAACGACGAGCAGGGGTCGAGAACTCCTGTCGCCTCCTCGTTTCATTCGAAGCTTCGACTCAAGACTTCGGTCAGGCACTTCACAGCTCAACTTTTTCTTCAGACAGCAGGGATGCAGTGGCCAACCTGTGCGCAATGGTCTCCGCTGTCACGGCAGCCAACATCATGTGACCAGTGTCAAAAAGAATAGCGGTCTTGGCTTTCCTACCATGAGTGGCGTCAATTAAAAGTCCTTTTTCCCTTACTTCCCGAAGGAATCGCTTGATTGGTTGTTGATTTATGGAAAGGAAAGCGATTACCCTGTTTATAGCGATAACACTACCAAAACCGATATGAACTAATTCTGTAGCCATGCTGCCCCTCCTAACCTAAATCTTAAAATTAATTTTTGTAACTACACAGCCTCTTTATGTCACCCTGAGCGAAGCGAAGGACCTTATACATTAAGGGCGAGTAGTTACATTTTGTTTTGAATTTCTTTCATTAGTGCTTGTTGCAAAGCTTGCCAGAAGGAAGGATATGATACCTGTACCACCTGAGCATGCTTAATGGTCGTTTTTCCTTTGCCTACCAAACCAGCTACTGCCAGGCTCATCGCCAATCGGTGGTCAAAATGGCTGTCAACCTCAGCGCCCGACAAAGGTCTACTACCATAGATGACCATGCCATCCCGCAGAGGCTCAATTTTAGCACCCAGGCGGGAAAGCTCACCTACCACAGTGGCAATCCTGTCTGATTCCTTCACCCTCAACTCCCCGGCATCTCTGATTGAAGTTTTCCCTTTGGCAATACAGCCAGCTACGGCTAACACGGGAATCTCATCAATGAGGCGAGGGATAATATCGCCACCGATATCTATTCCCTTTAGCTCACTAGATTCTACCACAATATCAGCTAAAGGTTCACCAGCTTCCCGACGCTCGTTATCTATTTTTAACCTGGCTCCCATAGCCAGGAGAGTGTCTATAATTCCCGTTCGTGTCGGATTAATTCCACAATCTCTTATCACTATTCTGGAGTTAGGGTGAATAGCTCCGGCAACTAGAAAGTAAGCTGCTGAGCTGATATCGCCCGGGACGCGAAGGTTGACGGGAACCAAAGGTTTGCTCAAAGGTAGTAAGGAAATCGAATTACCCTGACTTTCCAAACTTGCTCCCATCCATTCGAGCATCCTTTCCGTATGGTCGCGGGAGGGGATTCCCTGGTGTAAGACGGTATTTCCGCGGGCAAAAAGACCGGCTAATAGAATGGCTGATTTAATTTGGGCACTGGGGGCAGGTAAGGTAAAATCTATACCTCGCAACTTTCTTCCCTTAATGACCAGAGGAGCAAAGGAATCTTGCCCCCTTCCCCATACCTCAGCACCCATCAACCTTAGTGGCTCAATCAATCTGCCCATGGGGCGATTACGAAGAGAGGCATCGCCGGTAATAACGGATAGGAAAGGCTGGCTGGAAAGAAGGCCACCAAGAAGGCGCATAGTAGTGGCACTATCCTGGGCATTAAGTACATTGCTGGCCTCCTTAAGACCATCTTCGCCAGTTCCTGAGACTAATACGGTAGGTGAGTCCCGCGACCCTTTTCTGTCGATTTTCACTCCCAGGGCTCTCATACACCTAGCCGTGGCGAGGCAATCTATCCCAGGAGCAAAATTATCAATCCTGGCTTTACCTTTAGCTAAGCTGTTCAGGATGACAGCCCGGTGGGAAATAGACTTATCACCAGGTAGAACTACCTCCCCTTCCAACCTGGGACAAGGCTTGATGGTTCTTATTTCCGCTCTTAGCGAAGAAGACTTTAAGCCGACAAATTGTTCAGCCATTCTTGTCTTGCTTTGTTAGCATCAGTGAAGGCTTGTTTCAAGTGTTTATCCCCCCCAGCCACCATTCGGCGATACCTCTCCAATTCCTGGCTGAATTTATCTATTGAATTAACTATAGATTCCTGGTTGCTAAGGCAGATGTGGGTATTTACCTCAGGACTTCCCGAAGCCAGACGGGTAAGGTCATAATAGCCAGAGGCCGCCAGTCTGGACATTTTAAACCAGGAAGGATTCTTGGTAGTTAGCGATACCAAGGCTGCCGAGAGCAACATAGGTAGATGACTAATGCCAGCCACCAGGTTGTCATGCTCTTGAGCATCAATGAAAAAAGGTATGGCTCCAAGCTTCTTGACCATGCCTATCACCGTATCTATCGATTTTGGTGAAGCTTTCTCCGATGAGGTGAGACAATAAGTGCACCCGCGAAATAATTCAGCTTCAGCAGCCTGTATGCCATAAGTTTCCCTCCCGGCCATGGGGTGTCCACCAATGAAGTCCACCGTTGGCGGCAGTATTTCCTCGGCCCATTTCATAACCTGGACTTTCGTGCTGGCGGTATCGGTGACAATGCAAGCAGAGGGAAGATGGGGAGCTATCTCGGAGAAGATTTCCTTTATTGTCAGAACTGGTGTGGCAATAATGACAAATTCAGCTTTCTTTACCGCATCCTTCAAGTTGGTTTCGCCTCGTTCAATGGCGCCTGAACTTGAGGCCTTGGCTACAGTTTCCTGACGACGGCTATAACCGACTATTTCCCACTCAGGCCTCTCTCTTTGCCTTAAGGCTAACCCGATTGAGCCGCCGATTAACCCTAAGCCAATGATGGTAACAAGCATGGTATCATTATAGCAATGCAAGGCTCATAAGTCATTGCGAGCCCCTCTCCTCCTGTCAATCTGAGCCTCTTCGTTAAAGAGTGAAGAAGCACAAGGTACGTGTCAAATTAAAGTATGCGGAGGCTGCATGGGTAACACTTATGGTATGTTCAGTTATAATAACTTACTATGGAAGTTACCGGAATGAGAAAGTCGGCCAGCACAATATGTTGATTTTTAATCGGAAAGGGTGTATGATATCCTCATAAAAGGAGGTATTTGAAGATGGGTGAAGTGGAAATTGGGAAGGTAACTGATTTTTTTGCTAAGCCTGTGGTAGCTGGTATAGAACTGAGCGGCACCTTGAAAATAGGTGATAAACTCCATATCAAGGGCAGCACCACAGATATGGAACTGGCTATAGAATCTATGCAGATCGAGCGCGTTAACATCACCGAAGGCAAGCCCGGCGACCTTATAGGCATAAAAGTTCCTGATAGAGTAAGGCGCGGTGACAAAGTTTATAAAGTCACTGAATAGCCTTAAGCAGATTTGCCATTTCAATAGCTCCTACCGCGGCAACAAAACCTTTGTTGCCTTCTTTAGCCCCCGCTCTCTGGATAGCCTGCTCCAAAGTATCAGCTGTGATTATGCCTTGTATTACTGGTAGGCCGGTATCCAGGCTCACTCTGCCAATTCCCCTGTTTACCTCGGAAGCAACATACTCGGAATGGGGGGTGCCGCCACGAATCACCGCGCCAAGGCATATTATGGCGTCGTACTTATTGCTCTGTGCCAATTTTTTGCTTATAAGCGGAATCTCTAGACATCCTGGAGTCCAGGCAATATCCATGTCACCCTCAGCGACACCGTGGCGCAATAAAGCGTCTCTTGCTCCCTCAAGCAACTTCGTGGTTATTAACTCATTAAATCGAGAAATAACCACGGCAAACTTAAGCCCTTTTCCTATCAGAATACCTTCATAATACTTAGCCATTACTTACCCTCCTGTATACCTAGAATATGTCCTAACTTCTTTTGCTTGGTTTCTAAATAGTGTATGTTATAAGGGGTAGATGGGGCTATTAGAGGAACAGTCTCGACTATCTTAATTCCATAGCTTTCCAGCCCAATCACCTTCTTAGGGTTATTGGTAAGCAGTCGAATATTATGTAAACCTAAGTCGGCCAAAACTTGGGCACCTACCCCATAATCTCTCAAATCAGGGGCAAAACCTAAAGCTATATTAGCCTCCACAGTATCCATCCCTTGATCCTGAAGAGCATAGGCGCAAAGCTTGTTATGAAACCCTATTCCTCTCCCCTCCTGTCTCATATAAAGAAAAACGCCGCGATCTTCCTTGGCTACACTTTGTAGAGCCATCTCAATCTGGGCCCCACAATCGCATCTCAAGCTACCAAAGACGTCTCCAGTCAAACACTCACTGTGAACACGCACCAGCACTGGCTCATCATTTGATACATCACCTTTAACTAGAGCAACATGTTCAGCAGCATCAACAACACTTTTATAAGCCACGGCTGTAAATTCGCCATACTTGGTGGGCAGCTTAGCCTCAGTTACTCTTTGCACCAGTTTTTCGTGACGAAGACGGTAGGCAATCAAATCAGTGATAGTTACAATCTTTAAGCCAAACTTAGAAGCCATAGCCTCAAGCTGAGGCAGACGGGCCATTGTGCCATCTTCATCCATAATCTCACATATGACGCCAGCAGGATAAAGTCCAGCTAGTCTGGCCAGATCAACGATAGCTTCAGTGTGTCCTGCTCGTACTAACACCCCACCTTCTCTGGCTCGAATAGGGAATATATGACCTGGCTGAGCCAGGTCATCTGCCTTGGTATTAGGATCAAGCACTGTTTTTATGGTATGGGCTCGATCAAAGGCAGAAATGCCGGTGGTAACCTTATGCTTTGCCTCAATAGAAACTGTAAAGGCAGTGGAGTAGTGTGAGGTGTTATTGGCAACCATCAGTGGTATTCCTAATTCGTCAAGTCTTTGACCAATAATGGGAAGACAAATCAACCCCCGACCATGCTTAGCCATAAAATTTATCGCCTCAGGAGTAATCTTCTCGGCAACCATGGCCAGATCCCCTTCATTTTCGCGTGATTCGTCATCAACGATAATGATGAACTTGCCTGCCTTAATATCTTCAATTGCCTCAGAAATGCTAGCCAGCATCTGTTCCCCCTACAAATCCATATTCTCTAAGTAACTCGAAGTTTAAACTTTGTCTTTTTTGCTCCTTAAGATTTTCCACATATTTAGCTATGATGTCTGCTTCTAAATTGACTACGTCTCCAGGTCTTTTTCTGCCTAACGTAGTATGTTCCATAGTATAAACTACCAGAGACACAACAAAAGAAAAATCATCAAAGTCTGCAATTGTGAGACTAACACCATCAACGGCAATAAAGCCTTTATCTACAATGTAAGTCATCAGCTTAGCTGGTGCTGAAATCCTCATAAGATGAGCGGTTTCTTCGGTAGTTACGTCCATTACTTCTCCCATATCATCAACATGACCCAACACTAAATGGCCACCCAAGCGCCCCCCCAGTACCAGTGCCCTTTCTAAATTTACCCGGTCATTATAATGAAGAATACCGAGATTAGTGCAACGTAACGTCTCAGGCATAACATTGACACTAAAGCCTCGATTTTCCAAGGAGACAATTGTTAAGCAAACACCATTAACAGCTATGCTATCGCCCACTTTTATTCCTTCAAGAATGCTATTTGCTTCAAATGATAAGCGATCTCGGCTTGTTTCCTTAACTGTGCCAATCTCCTCAACTATCCCTGTGAACATACTATACACCTGAAAACTACGCCTCTTGCGGTAACCGTTTATCCACGTATCCACTAACTAATATATCATCGCCGAAACTCTTGATGTCAACTCGACTAAGGCGCAGAGCCTTAGCTATGTTATCAATGCCATCCCCCCCCACACTTACAGCCTCACGGCCGCCAATGATGACTGGTGAAATGAAAGCCAATACCTTATCCACTAAGCGATGGTCAAAAAGTGAACCAAGAAGCTTGCCACCTCCCTCCACTAGGACAGTGACAATCTCTCGCTTTCCCAACAACTTCAATAACTCCATAATATCTACCGAGCCTTCCCTGGCTGGTAATTCCAGTATTTCGGCACCTGCCTCTACAAATTTCTTTCTCTTCCCAGAGTCAAAAGGTGCTGCGACAGCAAGCAAAACCCCACCCGGTGGCTCAAAAATATGAGCGTTCAATGGTACTTTTCCTTTACTATCAACAACTAAGCGTAGAGGCTGTATTTTTCCTATGCCACCTCTACCACCACAACCTTTAGCAGTGAGGCGAGGGTTATCAGCAACAATGGTGTTTACACCTACCATTATGGCGTCGACAGTATAACGCAGGGCATGTGCATACTTTCTTGCCTCTTCCTTGGTTATCCATTTAGAATCACCGGTTTTAGTAGCAATCTTGCCATCAAGACTCATGGCGAATTTGGCCACGACAAATGGTAAACCCGTAGTAATATGCTTAATATAAGCCTCGTTTATTTCGTAAGCTTCTTGCTGACATATACCTATATGGGTCTTGACGCCTCCTTCATTTAGCTTGCCTACCCCTCGCCCTGAAACTACTGGATTGGGGTCGAGCAAGGCTACATGGACCTCTGAAATGCCGGCATCAATTATAGCTTGAGTGCATGGTGGAGTACGCCCGTAGTGAGAGCAAGGCTCGAGGGTGACATACATGATAGCGCCCTGCGTCTTATCACCAGCTTGACGAAGTGCCATAATCTCGGCGTGCTCCGAGCCAGCAGGCTGAGTATATCCCATGCCGACAGCAAGTCCGTCTTTAACAACTACTGCCCCCACTGCTGGGTTGGGACTGGTATATCCCATAGCTAACTTAGCCAAGGATAGAGCACATTCCATATACTGCTGGGGGGGCATTAGTATCTACCTCTTCCGGATAAATTCCTTACAATGGACTGCTAGCTGTAGGTTCGCTTTGACCTTAGTATTTACTCCTTGCATCGCTAGAACCATATAACTTTCCATACGTCGAAGTCAAGTTTGACAAATACATTTGCCCACTGCCATCTTATAATACAGGGTAATGTATAATTTGCCAAATTCAACAGCTCAATGGTAAGAGTCCCATGACCATGCTTGGTATTGATTGTAACAACAGCTTGAGTGAAGTGCAAAAAAGAAGCGCAAATGGAGATGTCGCTGCTATTTTTGTATAATGGATATTTAAGAAATGAAAAAGGCTTTTGAAATAATTAACCATACTGCTGACGTAGGCATCATCGCCTATGGGGCAGATGTCAAGGAGCTTTTTTCCAACTCTGCTCTGGCTTTGTTCAGTTTGATTACTGAGCTTGAAAGCGTTGAAGAGAAATTGCACCTCGATTTGGAAGTAAGCAGCGAGGACAGAGATAGTTTGCTCGTTGAATGGCTTAATGAGCTCATTTACCTCTTTGATGTCAAACATATTTTGTTCAACCGGTTCGATATTGAAAGTTTGACTCATAATGAACTTAAGGCTACCTGTTATGGGGAAGGTTTTGACCCAATGAAACATAAGATAAAGACAGGGGTAAAAGCAGCCACATATCATATGTTAAGGTTAGACAAAAATGGTGGTAGGTATAAAGCACAGATAATTTTCGATATTTAGGAGCTAAGGACATGGCACGATGGCAAGGACAGCTTATTAAGATAGACGATTATCGCTGGAAGATTCCCGAGAATTATAAAACTGGCATGAAGGTTCCTGGCCTAATCTATGCCAGTAAGAAAATGCTGGAATCTATACGTGAGGAACAAGCGCTAGAGCAAGTCGCCAATGTTGCATTTCTCCCCGGTATAGTAGGTTACTCCTTTGCCATGCCGGATATCCACTGGGGCTACGGCTTCCCTATAGGCGGAGTGGCGGCAATGGATATTAAGGATGGTGTAATTTCTCCCGGCGGAGTGGGTTATGATATTAATTGTGGTGTAAGGTTATTGCGTACCAGTCTCAGCGAAGCTGAAGTGCGGCCCAGAATTAATGAGCTCATTAATGAATTATTCCTTAATGTGCCATCAGGCCTTGGCTCTGAAGGGAAGATAAAGGTAAGTCAAA
>Ga0315546_1000607_pt1 | contig 25014 bp, 20 predicted proteins | sample SalMarSW160170MG_FD_203833 | JGI IMG/M metagenome (GOLD analysis project Ga0315546, IMG submission 203833) | Salt marsh sediment microbial communities from the Plum Island Ecosystem LTER, Massachusetts, United States - Salt Marsh Sediment SW1601-170 ...
TAAAGATAAAAGAGACTATCATAAATGGAGAGTGGGATAAGTGGTGGGAAACAGAAAGAGAACGAAATATTAAAGTAGGCAAATACCAACCACCTTTACCTGCTTCTTGCTTTAAAAAAGAGGCAGAGACTTCTCCTCTTATCGAGGTAACCATACCTGCATTTATTGGACCGGATCAGGGCAAACCCTGGGTGGGTGTTTTGCGTAAACTATCTGAGGCAGGATATTATAATTAATTAATCAAAAAAGTATAAGAAAGTTGATGCCGATGTATTATCACAACTTAAATAAAATAAGGATAATTATGCTTATTGGTAAAAACAATAAGCCTTAATAAAACAACCTGTCTGCGTGCGAACACGCACAGGCAGAGGGGTAGGTCTACCCGAAACCAGAAGAAACTTTTTCACCAAAGAAAACTACCCCCAAAGAGTTGACACAGACTAGTGGGTACTCCAAATTGTATTTTTATTGATATCATGGTAAAATAATTTTGTAATTTAGCTTAGGATAAATATTTTAATATAAATCCGAAAAGTAATAAGGAAATTGGCAAAAAAAATGGAAGTAAAGCTTAAAAATTTAAGTAAATACTTTGGAAAAGTCAAAGCAGTAAATAATTTTAACCTCGAGATAAACGATGGTGAGTTTGTAGCTTTACTTGGACCTTCAGGATGTGGAAAGACCACTACCCTGCTTATGATAGCTGGAATTTATAGGCCAACTACTGGAGATATATATTTCGGGGATGATATTGTAAATGAAGTTCCACCTAAGGATAGAAAAATTGGCATGGTCTTTCAGAGTTATGCCCTTTACCCTCATATGAAAGTATTGGATAATATAGTATTTCCTTTAAAATTACGAAAAATTCCTAGAGAAGAGAGAGAAAGAAGAGCTCAGGAAGTGGCTCAATTAGTCCAGATTGAAGAATTATTAGACAGAAAACCTGCTCAACTCTCAGGGGGGCAGCAACAAAGAGTGGCTCTTTGTCGAGCCCTGGTTAAGAAACCAGAGATTCTACTTTTAGACGAGCCTCTCTCTAATTTAGATGCCAAACTTAGAACTATGATGAGAGCAGAACTTAAGAGATTACAGAAAAAATTAGGTATTACCACAATTTTTGTTACCCACGACCAGGTAGAGGCTATGACTATGTCTGATAAAATAGCCTTGCTAAAGTTAGGAGAACTTCAACAATGTAGCACCTCTGATGAACTATATAATCGACCAGAAAGTTTATTTGTAGCAGGTTTTATAGGAAGTCCCCCCATGAACATTATTGATGTTTTTCTGGAACAGTCAGGTGAGAAATATTTTTTAAAGAATAAAGATATTACCATTGAGATTCCCTTAAAGGTTAGTAAGATTATTCAATCTCGCTCTCGAGACAATGAAATAGTATTGGGTATTAGGCCTGAGGATATAAAAATTGACCACAAAAAGGGAGAAGAGGCGGAAGTTTATGTGGTTGAACCTATGGGGATGCAAGTTTTAGTCACCGTTAAACTTGGAAATCTACAGATTAGAGTTCTTACAACTCCCCCATTCAAAAAAAAGATGGGTGAAAAGGTGAAATTACATTTTAATGAAAATAAGATTCATCTTTTTGATAAAAAAACTGAAAGATCACTACTTTTAAATTAGATATTACTGCCATTCACAAAATTAAGAGGATAAAGAATGGTGAAAGGGCAAATAAATTTACAAGGAGGTGGTAAAAAGAAAAAGAAATCAATCTATATTATTTTAAGGAAAATTTTTCAAATCTTAAAGGAGGAAGAAAATGAAATCTTTAAAAAGTTTAATTAGTTTTGTATTAGTAGTAATTTTTGTTATGAGTGTTGCAAGTTTTGCGCTCGCTCAGGAAGAAGTTAAAACTATTACCATTAAAGCTTGGACGGTGGGACCAGATGATCCCTCTATTACTCGAAAGACTAATTTGGAAGAAGCAGCCGATCGCTTGAATAAATATCTGGAGGCAATAGGAGCAAATATAAGAGTAAAAATGGATGCTACTTTCTGTACTACTAAGTGGGCTGACTTTAAGCGGAGTAATTTATTAGCCCTACAAAGTAAAGACCCAGAAAAAATTGTCGATATAGTTATAACCGGTCATGAAGATATCGGACCTTATGCCATGGCTGATTATATAATACCTCTGGATGATTATGTTGCTAAATACTCTGAAGTATATGAAGACTTTTTCCCGGCTCTCTGGAACTGCGCAAAATTTAAAGGAGAAATATGGGGGATTCCTCAAGACACTGAATGTAGGATAACCTGGTTCCGAAAAGATAAATTACGGGCCTTAGGTTGGAGTGAAGAAGAGATCGAAAATCTACCCATGAAAGTGGAAAAAGGAGAATTCATCCTTGAGGATCTGGCTCAATTAGGTAAAAAGATGGTAGATGCTGGAGTAGTGGAAAAAAGAAAGGGAATCTGGCATCGTCCTACTCCGGGTACCGACTGGTTCCAGTTTATTTTCTCTTATGGTGGAGAAATCTCAGATCCAGAGACTGGTAAGCTGGTAGTAGATAAAAATGCTACTTTGAAAGTTTTACAATATATTAAAAAATTAGTTGATTTAGGAGTAACCCCAGGTGCGATGTCACAGATAGCTTGGAGCGATATTCATACTGCCTGGACAAAAGGAGAGGTTGGAATCTTCCTTACCGGTGGTTCCTGGAACTGGGCCGAGTGGCAAAGAGATCCCTACAATGTGTCTGAGGAAGATGAGTGGAAGAATATTGGATGGTTTCCGATACCTGCTGCAGTTAAAGGAGGAAAACCAGTATCAGTATCTCATCCTATAGTACATCTAATTACTAAGGTTTCACCACACAAAGACCTGGCTTTCTTAATAGTTACTTTAGCTTCCAGTATTGATCTGAATACTAAACATGCATTGGGAAGTGGGCATCTGGCAATTAGAGAATCTCAGTTAGCCTTTAGGCCATATGCAGAAGCAAAATATGCAAAGGAAGTTACCAAGGTATTGAGATATACTAATTTTGCCCCAAATCATGCCAAAGCACCATTTTATTGGGAAACCCTGTTTGAAGCAATTGCGGGAGTAGAAACTGGCGAGGTAGGTCCTGAAGAGGCATTGAATTTCTGGGTTGAGAGGATGAAATCAGAATTAGGGGATCAAGTAATTGTGAAATAGCGAAGAATAGTAAATATATACAGATGGGCCTTCTTTAAATTTGAAGGTCTCTCTGTATATCTGTTTATAGTTAAAATAAGGAGAAAAATATTGGGTGGAAGTGCATATTTAAAGATTTTTTTATTCCTATTACCAGCTATATTATTTACCGTAATCTTCTTTATCACCCCCGCTGTTATAACTACTATTATGGGATTTACCAATATGGACTATCGTTTTCAGTGGAACTTTGTTGGCTTGTATAATTATTTTAAGATGCTTGTTGATCCTTTGGTACCAAAAATAATATTAACTACTTTTGTTTATACCTTTGGAACACTTTTAATTTTTAATGTTGCTTTTGGTTTGATTTTGGCTATATTAACTACCAGTATAAAAGAAAAAAATGGTATATTTTTCAGGACCATCTGGCTTTTACCTCGATTTACACCTCCTGTAGTTTACGGAGTCATTTGGCTTTGGATCTTATCTCCCATGAAGGAGGGGTTACTAAATTCATTCTTAGGATATGATTATATGCCCTGGATTTCAAACTTCCCTTGGCAAGTAATTATTATAACTAATGGCTTTATTGGTGCTTCAATGGGAATGATAATTTTTGCTTCAGCCATAAAGTCGATTTCTAAAGATTATTTATGGGCTGCCAAAGTTGATGGTGCTTCTTGGTTGCAAGAAATAGGTTATATAATTTTACCTATGATCCGTTGGCCTGTAGCTTTTATAACTGCTTATCAAACCCTCTCTTTGTTAACTTCTTATGAATATATATTATTAATTACTGAAGGTGGTCCATATTTCAAATCAACCGTTTGGTCTTTATATTCATATAAGGTAGCATTTAGTTCTTATGCAGGGACCTATGAATTTGGTTATGGAGCAGCGCTGGCTACGGTATTGGTAATTGTAGGAATTATTGCCTCTATATTTTATTGGAGGATATTTAAATTTAAAGAGATGATGGAAGAACCCAAAATTGATGTGGTGTAATGGAGAATAAATATGTTTAAAAAATCCAATAATGAGAAAATAAATAGAAGAAAGAGAAAGGTTAATTTTCGAGAGGTTGGAATTTTTGTCTTTTTAATTATAATTTCAGTTGGAATTGTTCTGGGCTATTTCTGGCTTTTTGCCGGTTCATTTAGCGGAGAATTAGTTTATGGAATTATTCCTAAAGGCTTTTCCCTGAAAAGTTGGCGTTTTCTCTGGGAAAATCCTTTTCCCGGAAATCCTGACTGGCCAAGCATTTGGCCTATTTTATTTAATACCCTTTATCTTGGTTTGGGAGTGACAGTAATAGTAGTATCAGTTTCCACTTTAGCTGGTTATGTAATCTCTCGAATGAAATTTCCCGGAAGATCCTTTTTATTGGCTTCCACTCTTGTTCTTCACGCCTTTCCAGCGATTACACTTTTAATAGCCTTATATTATATTCTTAAAGCACTTAATTTACTCGATACAATAACCGGAGTTGTTTTAGCTAAAGCTGGTTTTTTTACCCCCTTTGGAATCTGGATAATGAAAGGGTTTTTCGATGGAATATCTTGGGATATGGAGATGTCTGCTTTAATTGATGGAGCTACTCGTTTTCAAGCTTGGCATAAGGTAATGTTGCCTATAGTTAAACCAGGAATCGCAGCAATTTCTATATTTTCTTTTTTAATGGGTTGGTCAGAATATATTTTTGTAATTACTTTCAATAGAAGTTACTCCAGTTGGACCTTGACCTCTTATATAAGTGCTATTGTCTCAGATTATAGGTTTAGTGATTATGGCCTTTTAGCAGCGGTTTCTTTATTTTATATGGTGCCAGTTATACTCTTTTTCATATTTACTCAGAAATATTTAATGGAAATTACTTTAGGAGGTATAAAAGGAGGGCGATAAAAACTTTCTAAAAATATTTTAAAATATATTTTTTATTTACCTTGTATATGAATTTGATTGTGTTATAATGTGAAATAATTAGTAAAAATATATTTGGTTTGTATTTGGAGATATGAATATAAAAGGAATTGGAATAAATATAGATTCCCCTACAATAGATGGTGACTTAGATTTATTAGAAAAGACTTTAGGAAGTATTCAGGACAATGGTTTTGATTATGTAGAGATACCCGTTCACGGAGTTGATGCTATCTTTAAAGGGAGACTGAATTGGCTACAGACCAGGGTCATTACAGACATCCTGAAGAAATTTAAGTTAAAATACACTGTTCATGGCCCCAATTTATTAAATCTAATGGATCCCAGCAATTTTCAGTTACAAAAGGATATCTTTAAGTCGGGAATTGAGTTTACTAATGCTATAGGCGCAGAAATTTTTGTATACCATAGTGGAAAAATTCCTTTACAGGAAGAAATTAAAACTGAGAACATTATACAAAATAAAATTTTAAAATTGCCTTCTCCAAGAAAGATTGAAAGACTAAAGAAGATAGAAATAAAAATCTTACAAGAATTAGCTTCCCTTGCTAAAGATTTAGGAGTAACCATTGCTATTGAAAATATCTCTCCGGATGTAGAAGAAGAGTCTATCTGGGAATTATCAAAACGATTTAATAATGATGAAACGCTTCCTCCCTCAGTTCTTACTCCAAAAACACCAAAGCCCACTTTCTTACGAGAAATTAGTAAATATAATTATGGTACGAAGGTCGAAGAATTAGTTGAACAGGTTAAGAAGATTGATCGCGAGAATGTAGGAATTACTTTCGATTTTGGCCATGCTTATTTATCCTCTAAATATTATCACTTTAAATTTTTAGATTCCATAAAATTAGCCCTACCATATATAAAACATGTTCATATTCACGATAATTTTGGCAAGCCCAAAGTATCATATGAGGAACAGGACATTAATCTAATTCAATTTGGGATTGGTGATTTGCATATGCCCGTAGGCTGGGGAGTAATCCCTTATAATAAGATATTCCGCCTTTTAAAAAATTATGATGGAGTATTGTGTTTGGAATTAAAACCCCGCTATAAGAAATTTTATAAATATAGCTTACAAAAACTTGAGGAACTTGTCGAAAGCACTAATAACAACCACAAATTAAAAGAAATTTCTCCTTTCTCCAAGCAACATCATTAGAAAGACAGATCAATATTGCATTAAAATTAACTACTCCCTCTCCATTAATTTCTTCAATAATAGTTTCAGTAAAAATGATTATTAATATAATTACAGTTAATTAATAGAAAATAATTTGCATTTTTTTATTTTATGGTGTATTATCTTAGATAATACACTTAAACGTTAAAGCAACCCTCAAATTTAAATACTTTATAATTGAAAGATTATATTTTTTTAATTAGTTACTTAAACGTTAAAGGAGAACCCCCCTCGATGAGTTCTAACATTAAAGATATTGCTAAAAAATTAGGAATCTCAGCTGCAGCAGTTTCCAAAGCTTTAAATAATAGAAAAGATATAAGTGAAAAGCTTAAAAGAAAGGTTCGTGAAACGGCAAGAGAATTAGATTATACCCCTAATTCAATTGCAAAAAGATTAGTAACCAATAAAAGCAATACAATTGGTGTGTTTGTATTTAGCAGACAAGAACATACTTTTAGCAATGATTTAGGTTTACAGTTTTTAGGCGGCATCTTAGAAGAAGCCAATAAAAACAATTATGACATCGTTCTTTTTTCAATTGATAGCGACCTTTTAAATGAAAAGTCATATATAGAATTATGCAAGGAGCGAAGGGCCGAAGGAGCAATATTCAGTGGCTTACGATTAGACGACCCCCATATCAAAAAAATTAAAAATTCTACTTTCCCCATTTCAATCATTGATACTTTTATAGAAGGAGAAAATGTTAATTTTGTGAGCACTGATAATAAATTAGGCGTTTTTGAAGCCTTGGATTATTTATGGGGACTAGGTCATCGAAGAATTGCTATGATTAATGGCCATAGCAATGCTCAGGTTTCCTGGGATAGATTAAATGCTTATCAAGGTTATTTAGAAGAGAGAGAAGTTTATGATGAAAGATTGGTTTTTACAGGGGATTTTACCGAAAATAGCGGCTATCAATGTGCAGAAAAGATAAGGAAGTTAGAAAAACCACCGACTGCGATTTTCATTGCCAGTGATTTGATGGCAATGGGAGCTATGAGAGCTTTTAAAAAAAATGGTTTTAATTTACCTACAGATATGTCTATCGTTGGGTTTGATAATATCCCTATGGGAGATTATTCCACGCCGAGGTTAACTACCATTGGACAGGATGCTGTTGGTATGGGTAAATGGTCTGTGAGATTAATCTTAAATAAGTTAAAAAAAGAAGAACCACAAAAAAGGTATTTGTTGAAACCAAAATTAATAATTAGAAATTCATGTAGCGCTGTTTATATTAATAAATTAGATGGGGAACTTAAAGAAACACCTGAGAGTAAATTTAAAAAATGAAAGGAGGGGATAGATGCTGTAAAAATTGTTACAGATGTATACTTGTTTAGTAATTTTGAAAATAAAATTTATGGAGGAGAAAAATGAAAAAGAATTTAAGTATTTTATTAATCGTAAGTATGCTGCTTATTTTTTCTGCTGTAAGTATGGCGGAAACTGAGGTAAGGATTTCCGGTACTGGTGGAATTGATCTGTCTATTGTGGAAGAATTAATTGAATCATTTGTTGTTCCTGAATTAGCTGGCACAGGGATAACTGCAATTTATGAGCCAATTGTAGATGATTATCAGGGGAATTTAATCAATACCCTTTCCGCCGGTACAGCTGCAGATCTATTTTATATGGATATCTTCTGGGCAGAATATATAATTAAGTCTGGACAAGTAGAACCATTGGATGATTATTTAGCCAAGTCAACTGTTATAAGTAAGGATGATATAATTCCTTCCTTGCTAGATGCATTTTCCTTTGATGGCAAGGCATATGGTATCCCCAAAGACTTTAATTCCCTTGCTCTGTTCTACAATAAAGATCATTTTGATATTGCTGATGTAGCCTATCCTAATGAAAATGATACCTGGGATGATTTAGAAAATAAATTAGCAAAAGTTGTGTAAGCCTTTGGTGGCGAAGTAGCGGGAATAGCATTAGCACCTGACTTTGCCAGATTTGGAGCCATAGCCTATGCTGCCGGTTGGGAACCCTTTGTAGATGGCAAAACCAATCTTATGGATCCGGCTTTTAAAGAGGCATTTAACTGGTATACCGGGTTAAAAGAAAAGGGATTAGGAATTATGCCAGCCGATGTTGGTCAAGGTTGGAACGGTGGTGCCTTTGCTATTGAAAAGGTAGCTGTTGCTTTAGAGGGTGGCTGGGTTCTCGGCTTTTTAAGGGATGAAGCCCCTAATTTAAAATATGGGGCTACTTTATTACCTAAAAATCTTAAGACTGGCCAGCCAGGTAATCTTATTTATACTGTTGCCTGGGGGATGAATGCTAATTCTAAGAATAAAGATGCCGCCTTTAAAGTAATGGAAGCATTAACCAGTCCTGCTGCTCAGCAATTTATTTTAGAACGGGGTTTAGCTATACCGAGCCGCAAAGTTTTAGCCGATAATCCTTATTTTGAAAAAGATACCCCAGAAGCACAAGCCAATAAAATAGTTTTTGAGGGTGCATCTGCAGGATATGTAAAACCATTTAAATTTAAAGAATATGGTGATAAGTGGATGAGCCCGATTAATGTAGCTTTATCTGAGGTAATGAGCGGACAAAAGACAGTTGATGAAGCATTAGAAATAGCACAAGAGCAATTAAATGAGTTAATGAAATAATAGGGCATTAATAAAAAGGGGGAGAGGATTGTCTCTTCCCCTTTTTATTTCATTTATTAGTTTTTTTAATTTTTATTAAAATTAAGATAATGTTAGAATAATAAATGGAGGTAAAAAAATGGGAAATAGATGGAGTTCTTTAAATGAGAAAGCAGCTCCTTATGTTTTTTTATCTCCTTTTTTATTTGGGTTTATAATATTTTTTAGTTATGCTTTTATTCGGTCATTATATTTTAGTTTTACCGATTATGATCTCTTTTCAATACCTAACTGGGTGGGTATTAAAAACTATATAGGTCTTTTTAAAGAATCTTTGTTTACCAGAGCCCTGAAAAACTCATTAACTTTTGCCATTATAGTAACTACCCTACAGACCATATTTGCATTACTTTTAGCAGTGGTTATGAATCAGAAGATAAAAGGAATTAAATTTTTTAGGACTGCTTATTATATGCCCAGTATTACATCTAGTATTGTTATTACTCTAATTTTTATCTGGATGTTTCAAAGAAAAGGAGTTATAAACTATCTTTTAACCCTACTTCATCAATATGGTTTAACAATAGGGATTTTCCTAACCCTCTTAGTAGGAATACAATTATTATTAGTAGTTACAGAAAAATTAAGGGGGAGGCCAGTTCAATATCTTGAACCCAGTTATATTGTTTTATCTATTATCTTAGCTTCCGTTATTACCTATCTTCTTAAAGATTTTGGTATTATTAAACCAATCGAAGCAAAGGCAGTCGACATCTTTTGGTTAAATACCAGGGAAAAAGTTCCTTCTTGGGCAGGTCCTTTGGCTTTTCCTCGACCCCTTGGCGCTATTATGATTTTGAATATCTGGACTACTGTTCCCACATTTATGATATTATATTTAGCCGGTTTACAGGGTATCCCTAAGGTATTATATGAAGCGGCTGAGGTAGATGGCGCCAAAGGGTGGCAAAAATTTTGGTATATCACTGTTCCTCAATTAAAACATATAACTTTTTTAATAGTTACATTAGGGTTGATCGGTACCTTACAGATGTTTGATCAAGTTAAAATTATAGGCGGTCAGGCCCCTTTAGAATCCACCATAACCCTGGCTTATTATGTATATTATAGTGCTTTTCCGGGCGCCTCTGTTCCCAGAATAGGTATGGCAGCTGCGGCTGCTATTATTTTAGCAGTCTTAACCCTGATTGTAGTTCTGATTCAGAAAATATTTCTCGGTGATGGAAAGGATTTAAGGGATTAATGAAAATTCAACAGAATTATAATAGTGATATAAATCTAAAAATTAAGCGTCGACGCTGGATAAATGTAGGAGCAATTTATTTAATTTTGTTGCTATTTTCCGTACTTTTTATGGGGACTTTTCTCTTTGGAGCAATGTCGAGTTTAAAAGACAATCCTAGTGAATGGCCACCCACCTTAAAGACTGAACAATTATCACTAAAAAATTGGATAGGAGCTTATACACTTGCCCGACAAGGTGGAGGAAGTGGTTTTTTTGGTGCATTAAAGTCCGGTCACGAAGTTTCTTTGCAGATTACTTATAAATATCCGATGGGAATTGAAATTATACCCCCCGAAGTAATTATCCCGAAGAGATTTGCTGGGCACGGAGCAGCTGCCTTAGATTTAGATAAGGAATTTGTTGCTGATTTTGTTACAATTAAACCAATAGAAGAGATTAATCGTGTTTCAAATAAGGATGGTATACTGATTAGTTATAAGATAACTATAGTAAATATTAGCCAAAAAGATTTTAATGAACTGCCTATGGATTTAAAGGTTCCACATAAAGTTAAATTTGTAAAAGTAACTCTTGCCCCAAACCGAATAGAACGGTTAGGGATGTCGCAGAGCTGGAATAATTTAGTGAGCGGGGTTATCCCTTATATTTTCCATAACCATTTTAGGGTTTTTAATGAAAATTATAGCCGTAGTACCGGGAAGCGACTTTTTACCACCTGGATATTTAATTCCCTTTTTATTAGTATAATTAAAGTTATCACTACCCTAACGTTTGCTTCGATGGCAGGATATGCTTTAGCCAGGCTTAAATTTTTTGGAAAAAATTATTTATTTGTCTTTATTCTTTTTTCCATGATGATTCCCGGACAGGTAACCTTTATTTCAAATTATTTAGTATTACGGGATGGTGTTTTTGGTTTCACTAAATTATTTGGTGGCGGAAGTCTTTTAAATACCTTTACCGGGTTAATTATTTCAGGGTTAGTGGGTGCGGCTGCAGTTTTTATAATGAAACAATTTTTTGAAGGTTTACCCCAAGAAATGGAAGAATCAGCCCGGATTGATGGAGCCAGTACTTATCAAATTTTCTCAAAGATAATGTTACCCCTGGCTAAACCTGCCTTAGGAGCACTTACCATTTTAACTTTTCAAGGGGCATGGAATGAATTTTTCTGGCCTTTAGTAGTTTTAACTTCTCCGATGGACAAGTTTACCTTAACTGTTGGATTATTAAGTTTTAAAAATACTTATGCCTCGGGAGCCTTTGATTGGGGGCCAATCCTGGCAGGAGCAATTATTTCTGCTTTGCCGATTATAATCCTTTTTTTTGTTTTTCAGCGTTATTTTGTAGAAGGCGTAAGTTTCAGTGGGATAAAGGGATAAATTTAGCACTAATTCCTCACTCAATTATTTTCTTTAATTTTTATACAAGATAGGAGTTATTTATGGCAATTAAATATGATATTGGGAAAAATGAATACCGAAATTGGATAGTAGGAGAAACTGATTTTCAACCAGAGCATTTAGGAAAATACGAAACAATCTTCACTCTTGGCAATGGTTATATGGGAGTAAGAGCGGCAACAGAAGAAACTTACCAAGAAGAAACAAGAGGGTGTTATATCGCCGGGGTATTCGATAAATTTCCTGGAGAAGTTACAGAATTAGCTAATATTCCTGATTGGTTAAATGTAGATTTAATATTAGATGGCGAAAAATTCAATTTAAAAACCGGCAAAATTCTATCATATCAAAGACAACTTAATATTAAAGATGGGCAACCGGTAAGAAATATTGAATGGGAAAGTCCAACCGGTAAGAAAACGCGATTAACCTTTGAAAGATTTGTATCTCTGGATAATATACATTTTACTGCCCTAAAAGTAAAAATTATTCCTCTTAATTATTCCGGAGCTATTAAAATTCGTTCTGGGATAAATGGTCAGGTTACTAATAGCGGGGTACAGCATTTTAAAGAAGGAAAGTTACGATTTTCTCCTGAAGGGATTATCTCAATGACTTCCAGGACCCAGGAATCGGATATCGGTCTTGTTATTGCTACAAAACACCGTTTCTATTTGAATGGCGAGATATTAGAAGTAAAAGAAGAAGTAGGAAGCCAACGAAGGAAGATTTTTTCATCTTTTACAAATAAAATTAAACAGAATGAAGAACTGAGTTTCGTAAAAATGGTTACTATTTATTCAACTCGTGATCCTGATTTTAGGGGGAAAGAAAAGGTTTCAGATAAAGAAATAGAGAAGACAGCGATAGACAATTTAAAAAAATTTATAGAAATTGGTTATAATAAGCTTTTTGAAGCTCACAAAAAAAGATGGAATCAACTCTGGGAACAAATTGATATTGTTCTTGATGGGCCAGATTTTGACCAATTAGCCATTCGTTTTTCACAATTTCATATCTATCAGATGACTCCTGTTCACGATGAGAGATTAAGCATTGCGGCAAAAGGACTTTCCGGCGAGGGCTACAAAGGTCATGTATTTTGGGATATGGAAATCTTTATCCTTCCTTCCCTTATTTATACTTTTCCGGAGATTGCTAAAAGATTGCTTCTTTATCGTTATTACTTTTTGGATGGAGCAAGGGAAAAAGCTAAGGAAAATGGTTTTGAGGGTGCTATGTATCCCTGGGAATGTGCCGACACAGGATGCGAAGTTACTCCTAAATGGGGTGGGGTAGATTTTAAAACAGGTAAACCTCAAAGGATATGGACTGGGGAGTTAGAGCAACATATAACTTGCGATATAGTATACAGTATCTGGCATTATTTTCAGGCAACCCATGATCATAATTTTATGTATAACTACGGGTTAGAGATTATGTTGGAGACATCCCGCTTCTGGGCGAGTAGATTGGAGTATAATCCGAAAAAAGATCAATATGAAATAAATAATGTTACCGGACCGGACGAATATAGTGAACATATAAATAATAATACCTTCACAAACTACATGGTAAAGTGGCAGCTTAATCAAACTATACAATTTTCTGAATGGGTTAAAGCGAATCAATTAGAAGTTTGGAAGAAAGTTACTTCTAAAATCAAACTTACTTTGAATGAATTGGGTGATTGGAAAGAAAAGGCAGATAAGATATATATTGGTATGGATAAAACCTCAGGTTTTATCCATCAGTATGAAGGTTTTACAGATAAGAGAGAAGTGGATCTTTTAAAATATAAAGGAAAAGTGGGAGCAATTGCCCAGGATTATAACTGGGAAGAAATCACTCAGATGCAAGTATTAAAACAATCAGATATTATTATGCTTTTTTATCTTCTAAGTAATGATTTTTCTAAAAAAATTAAACGACTTAATTGGGATTATTATGAGCCAAAAACTCTTCATGATTCCTCATTAAGTTCGAGCATACATGCTATTGTGGCATTAGATATAGATGATATAAAAAAAGGATATGAATATTTTGAAAGATCAATACGGATTGATTTAGGAGAAAATTTAAAAAGTTCCTGGGATGGAATTCATGCAGCCTCACTTGGCGGGAACTGGCAGGCAGTAGTAAATGGTTTTGGGGGAGTTCGAATTACAAATGATGGAAAATTAAGAATAAATCCTCACTTACCCAAAAAATGGAAAAGGTTAAAATTTAAGATTAAGTGGCAGAATGAAGAGTATTGCGTTGAAATTACCAGAAATAGAATTGTTTTAAAGCCACTATCTTCTATAAGTAAGCCTTTACCTGTAGAAATTTGTGAAAATGAATATATTCTAAAACCAGACGAAGAATTAAAAATTATTTATTAATAAAAATATTACCTGTTAATTAAAAGAGAGAAAATAAATAAAAAAATTGATAAAGATGGGAGATATTTATCGATTATGAGAAATAAATATTTAATATTTATACTAGTAATAATCTCTTTGATAATATCTGCCCAATGGGTTATTGCCGGTAGCCATGAAAGCTGTTTTGGATGGGACGGAGATAAAGATGCTGCTATTGCCTATAAAAATGGTAGTTTTTATATTAGGGATGGAAAGAATATCAAAGTTGGTTTTGGTATTTATAAATATCCTGCTTCTATGAAATGGTATAACCACTCAGGATATCTTCCATGTATGGTTACCGAGTTTGAGCGAGACGGCTGTACTGTTAAGATAATGAACTTTGGTGATAAGGTTAACATTAATGGTAATGACTATGTAGCTGCCTATAGCCGGGTCTCTATATATAACCATAGTGAGGAGGCAGTTTCTCTTGATCCTCAACCATCAAAAGAGTTAATTGTATTAAACACACCTGGAAATTTGGTTTTACCTGGTGAAACAAAAAATTATGATTTTGTAATAGCCATTGACAGATTCGGAAATTCTTATGACTGGCCTTCTGATGATAATCTTGCTTGTGCGGGAACATGGGAACAACATTTCGATCATATGAAGAACTATTGGGATGATAAATTATCTAAAATAGTAAATATTACCAGTTTGCCCGACCCGGTACTTATAGATGCATATAAAGCAGGATACATCTATACTCATATTGTTAAAGATGGATATGGTCTCCATGTTGGAGAAAATGGATATGATGGTGTATGGGATCATGATTCTATAGGAATAATTATCACACTATTTACACTTGGTGACTATTCTGATGCACAAATTATGCTTGACCATATTAAAGCTATTACTCAGTATGATGATGCAAAATATAAATATAGCTGGCCCTATGCTTTCTATTTACTAAAAACAGATGATGTCGAGTTTGTTGCCAGTCGTTTTGATAGCTTAAGAGAATATGCTCATACTATTGCTAATGAGAGAACAGGACCTGGCGGTATCATTAAAATGACGAATGACATAGATAGCAATGGATACTGGACGGTTACCAACTGGTCTGCTATGATGGGACTTCTTGCTTATAGATACATTTGCCAAAGATTAGGAGAAATAGAAGAATTATCCTGGGCTGAAAATGAATATAACGATTTATTAAGATGTGTAGACACCAAACTTACAGAAACCATTACCACTTACGACCTGAATTATATACCTGTTTCTCTGGTTGAACCGAATAGTAAAAATCGGTGCAGGAATCCACAAGACGCCAACTGGGCAGCGCAATTCTTTTTTGGTCGCTGGGCCTGGGATGGTTACCTGTTTAATGGAGAGCAATATGGTGTAAATCTTACTATGATTGATGATACCTATGATTATGGATTTGGAAGGTTAGAAGGAATTTTTCCTCCCCATAATTTTGGTGGATATCCTCATGGTTACTATTGTTCTTGTTATAATGCAGGATATGGTAGTGCTGCATTGCGTGGGGAAAGATATCGCTCAGAAGGAATTTATGCTTACCAAATGATGATTGAATCTGCGATGACTGGACCCTTTTCCTGGTGGGAAGGAATATTGTATCCAAAAAGCACTTCATGGGAAGGGACACATCCAAAGTACGGTAATGGTGCATCACCACATACGTGGGGACAATCCGCCTGTACAAAAGTTCTTATCGACTCCCTGATTGCAGAAAAAATTGATGGAAAAGTTATTATTGGGCGCGGTATACCAGAAGAATGGATTGGTAATTCGCAGGTTATTGAACTTAAAAATTATCCTATTTCAGGCAATAGAAGAATGGGAGTGAGAATTCAAGGCTATTCTGATCGGGTATTAATTACCTTTACCGGTGATAGTCCGGTTAATGAAATTCTGATTGACTTACCAGTATTTTTAACTCGTTTGGAAGGAGCTAATACTGGAACCGTTGATTTTCAGAACGGAAGGGTTACTGTATCACCTGATACTAAAAGTGTAACTGTATATCTGACTTCTATGTAAAGAGATATGTTGATTATTAATTAAGGAGTGAAGTATTGATAAATGAGTGAAAAAATAAAAGCGGTTATCTTTGATCTTGATGGAGTAATTACTGATACTTCTGAATATCATTATCGTGCCTGGAAGCGATTGGCAGATGAAGAAGGGATTCCTTTTACCAGAGATGATAATGAAAAGCTAAGAGGAGTTTCCCGAAATGAATGTTTAAAAATATTATTAAAGGGAAAACAAGTTTCAAATGAACAATTTCAAGAAATGTTGGATAGAAAAAACGAATATTATGTGGAATTATTAAGACAAATGACTTCTGAAAATATTCTATCTGGGGCAAAAGAATTAGTCTTAGGACTAAAAAAAAGAGAGATAAAAACAGCAATTGCCTCGGTTAGCAAGAATACGAGAACAGTCTTACAAGGAACAGGAATAGAGAATTTATTTAATATTATTGTAGATGGGTATAGTGTAAAAAATACTAAACCCGCTCCAGATATATTCTTATTTGCGGCGAAAGAATTAGGAGTAAAGCCAGAAGATTGTGCAGTAGTAGAAGATGCAGAAGCAGGAATTGATGCTGCTTTGGCAGGTAATATGCTGTCTATTGGCATTGGTCCGGAGGAAAGAGTAGGAAAAGCCCGATATCGCTTTGAAAAAATTGGAGATATTACACTAACTATATTATTAGAAATTATTAATTTTTAAATAAATAATTAGTTAAACTTACTAATATTTTTCTCCCCATCTTTCTTCATCTTTTAACTCAGTTTTTCTCCAGAAAGATCTACATGTCCAGATTGAATTTTCAAATAACAACTAATTTAATTGTATAGGAATTTCCTTTTTCCGCAAGCCCTAATTTGTATCTCGTATCTCGTGAATAGTATCTCGTGAAGAGAATAGAAGTCAGAAGACAGAATTAAGGAGTCAGAATGAAAAAAAGGAAAACCCATCCGTAACAAGCAATACGCAATACAAGAGAAAAAGTTTTGAGTTTTGAATTATGGTTTTGCGTTTTTAGCTTTTCGCTTTTCGCTGTATAATGATAACTGAAAACTGGAAAATTGTATTTAAAACTAACGACTATTTACTATTCACTAACGAGTAATTTAATTTATGTGAATTATATTAATAAATAAAATTCTTTCTAAAAATATTTTTCAAATGGATTCCTTAGGAGTATAATTAATTTATGTAAAAAAGATGTGAGAGGTGAAAATGAAAAATTACGATACTTTTGTAATGGGGCATATCTCTATTGATGAAAATATATATCAGGAGAAAGCTGTAAAGGAAATTGGAGGAGCAGTTTTCTATTCATCCTGCGCTTCTTATGCTATTGGTCATAAGACCGGTATCTTAACTAAATTATCATTCCAAGATAAAGATTTCTTAGAAGCATTTACCATTCCCGAAGAAGATATTTTCGCATTAGGTTCCCAAAATACCACTTCCATCAGAAATATTTATCTTAGTGCAGATAGAGAAAGAAGAACCTGTACTGCTCTATCAATTGCCGACTCCTTCACAATTAAAGACATACCTAATAATATTGATTCTCGGATATATCATTTTGCCGGACTCATTTCGGGGGAATTTGATAGTGAAATAATAAAGTTTCTGCACAATAAAGGGAAAGTTGCCCTGGACGTTCAAGGGTTTTTAAGGAATGTGGGGAAAAATAAAGAAATGGTCTTTAAGGATTGGGAGGAAAAGAAGGAATATCTCCCTTATATTGATTATTTAAAAACTGACGCAGCTGAAGCTGAAATTATGACCGGGACAAAAGATAGGAAAATGGCAGCAGAAATGCTCTTTGGGTGGGGAGCAAAGGAAATTATGATTACTCATAATAAAGAAGTTTTAATTTATAATAGCAAAAAACATTATACTTGTCCTTTAAAACCGAAAAATCTTTCAGGTAGAACCGGCCGGGGTGATACCTGTTTTAGTGCTTACATCACCGAAAGGTTAAATAAAGAAATAGAGGAAGCACTCCTTTTTGCTACCGCATTAGTTTCATTAAAGATGGAAAGACTCGGTCCTTTTAAAGGAACCAGAGATGAAGTTGAGGATTACATAAAAAAGTTTTATTAAGTATAGTAATTTAATAAAAGTAAAAGAAAGGCGAAAAAATGAAACATACTGAATTTAAATTCAAAACTTTTGATGGATTACAGCTCTTCGGTCAAAGCTGGCAACCGGAAGATCAGACTCGGGCTGTGGTTTGTTTGATTCATGGATTAGGAGAACACAGTGGACGCTATGTCCATCTAGCGGATAGTTTAACTCCAACAGGCTATGCTTTAATTTCTTTTGATTTACGCGGACATGGTAAATCTGAAGGTCTGCGTGGTCATACCCCTTCTTATGAGGCTTTAATGCAAGATATTTCCTCTCTGCTAGAAGCTGTAAATAAAAAATTTCCTCAATTACCCTTTTTTCTTTATGGTCATAGCTTGGGAGGTAATTTGGTTCTTAATTATGTTCTTCGTCGGCAGTCACATCTTAAGGGAGTAATTGCTACTGCCCCCTGGCTTCGTTTAGCTTTTGAGCCTCCCGCTTTTAAAATTGCTTTAGGAAAAATAACCAATTACATCTGGCCTTCATTTTCTCAGAAAAATGGTTTAGATACTAAGGTCCTATCTCATGACTTAGAAGTGGTCCACTCTTACAAAAATGACCCTCTGGTTCATGACCATATTTCAGCCCGAATGTTTATCAGTACCTATCAAGCAGGACAATGGGCCTTAGAACATGCCTCCGAATTTCCCCTTCCCCTTCTACTTATGCAGGGAGGAGCCGATAAAATAATATCTGTTGAAGCAGGCCGCGAATTTGCTGGCAAGATAAAGGAAAATTGTACTTTAAAAATTTGGGATGGTCTTTACCATGAAATTCACAATGAACCGGAAAAAGAAAAGGTTTTCAAATTTTTAATAGACTGGCTTAACAAGAAAGTATCGTAGTAATTTTCTACGAAAAATTACTTACTAAGTTTTTATGCCCTTTCAGAAAATATGCCTTATTAAATCGGGAGAAATTGCTGAGGTAAAATAATCTTGATAAAATTTCCTATCCACCTCCGCTAACTATGGAATATTCTTCGAATTGGAATTATAAATTTATCAAATAAAATTTATTTTCCTTTTTATCTATTTCGCATTTAATTAATTTTACCTTAAATTATTTTTTTAAAAACACTATTTTTTAAATAACCTAAATATTTTTCAGAAAAAGAAGGATTTTTTAAAATTGTGTGGTATTATATAAAGGGAATAGTTTCAATATAAAGACCAAAGGTATGTATAGTGAAACAAATAAATAAGACAAACAATAATGAAAATAAATTTAAATATCCTATTCATTCAGTAGAAAATGCCTTTTTTCTCCTGGAGTCTTTAGCAGACAACGGGTTAGAATTAGGGATTGCCGAGATTTGTAAAAAAATTGCTCTTCCTAAAGGAACGGTGCATCGTCTGCTGGGAACCTTAAAAAACCTTGGCTACATCGAACAAAATTCTCAGAATCGCAAATATTACCTCACAGTTAAAATCTTCAAATTGGGTACAGCAGTTACAGATAAAATCGGCTTAGTCCAAATTATTCCTTATATGAAAAAACTTTCTCAACAATTTAATGAAACAGTTAACTTAGCCATTATAGATAGAGATGAAATTACCTATCTTTATAGTGTAGGCAGTGATAATACCCTTAAATTAGATTTAAAGATCGGTTCTAATCAACCTGCTTATTGTGCTGCTGTGGGGAAAGTCTTATTAGCTTATTTAAACGAGCAGGAGTTAGCTAGTTATCTGCAAAGGGCAAGATTAAAATCCTACACTCCTTATACTATTACCAGCAAAGAATATTTAAAGAAAGACCTGAAATTGATTAGGGAGAGAGGATATAGTTTTGTAAATGAGGAGTATATGGTAGGAGTATCTTGTGTAGCTGTTCCTCTGAAAGATAACCAAGGTAAGGTCTATGCCGGTTTAAGTTTTAGTGTCCCCACAGTTAGAATGGATAAAGAAAAACTACCCCAATTAATAGATTCTTTAATTTCTACAGCTAAAAAAATTACCATACCGGGATTTTTCTAATATATAACATTCAGTTTTAATTACCAAATGTCATTGCGAGCGACTGAAAGGAGCGTGGCAATCTCATAAAACAGCGGATAACATTTAGCGTAGAGCGGATAAATTTAGTTAGCTGGTTAGCAATAGTTACCCGGTTAGCCAGTTCGCCAGTTTACCGGTTAAAATACAAGTTACGGATTGCGAGCTTGAAAAAAAGAAGTAAAGGCGTATTGTATATGTCCTTATATATTAAAAGTTATCGAGTGAACATTTTTAGTTTTAAATGTTATGAGTGACCGTAGGAAACACGGTAATTTCATCTAAAAACCAAAAACTAATAACCAAAAACCAGTTTTGCATCTTTTATTAAATATTAACGACTATTCACTATTCACTAACGACTAAATTGACTGATAGACCGGGTGACCGGTAGACTGGAAGACTGGCGAATTTTAAAAATTAGGAGGAAAAAATTGAAAGTAAAAGAAATTTTAACCGAAAAAGAAGGAGGAAAATTGTTTTTACTTGGCAATGAAGCTGCTGTCCGAGGCGCACTGGAAAGCGGTGTTTCGGTGGCATCTACTTATCCCGGTACTCCTTCCTCAGAGATAGGAGATGTGTTTTATAAAATTGCCCGGGAAGCAGGAGTATATTTTGAATTTTCTTCCAACGAGAAAGTGGCATTAGAAGTTTCCACTGCTGCCGCAGCCGCTGGATTACATTCCTTTGTTTTTATGAAACATGTGGGATTAAATGTAGCGGCAGATTATTTTATGAGCACAGTTTATACCGGAGTGCGGGGAGGAATGATTATCTTATCTGCTGATGACCCTTCTATGTACTCATCTCAAAACGAACAGGACAACCGTATTATGGCTCGTTTAGCAGGCATTCCCCTGTTTGAACCGTCTAATCCACAAGAAGTAAAAGACCTGATGAAATTTGGTTTTGAGTTATCGGAGCAATTTAAGATTCCCGTACTTATGCGCGTACTACTACCAGAATCTCCCATATGCGGGGGCTGGTAAATTTAGGACCAATAGTTTCTGGAAAAGAAAAAGGGATTTTTGAGAAAGACCCGGCTCAATTCGTAGTGATGCCGGCTAATATGGTAGCAAGAAGGAAAAAGTTAATTGAAAAATTAACCCGGATTAAAGAAACCGCCAATAAGTCTCCCCTCAATAAGATAATTGATAAAGGTGGGGACAGATTTGGGATTGTAACCAGCGGTAGTGCTTACAATTATGTAATGGATGTGGTTAGTGAGAATAATCTAAAAGTGAAAATTTTAAAACTAACTTTTTCCTATCCTTTCCCAGAAAAATTAGTCTTAGATTTTATAAACAGCGTAAATAATATATTGGTGGTAGAAGAAGTAGAACCGGTAATGGAAAACGAAGTTTTGGCCATAATAGGAAAGTATAATATAAGAAAAAAAGTATATGGCAAATTAGACGGGACTCTTCCTAGAATTTATGAATATACTCCGGATATTGTTTCAGCGGGGATGGCAAAAATAATAGATAAAGAATTTATCAAAAGAGAAAAATTTAGCACTGAACTTCCTTTGCCTTTACGTCCACCGGTACTCTGTCCCGGATGTCCTCACCGTGCAACTTCCTTTGCCCTAAAGAAAGCTATTAAAAAATTAAAATTAAAAGAAGAAGATATAATCTATTCCAGTGATATAGGGTGTTATGCCCTGGCCATTCAAGCACCTTATAAGATGGCTGATTACTGTATATCTATGGGGTCGAGTATCGGGATTGGCTGCGGATTTGCTAAAGCAACTAATCAGAAGGTTATTTCTTTTATCGGAGATTCTACCTTTTTCCATGCAGGAGTTCCTCCGCTGATTAATGCTGTACATAATAAAGATAATATTTTGGTAGTAATTTTGGACGATAGAATAACCGGAATGACCGGAGGACAGACTAATCCGGGGATGCCAATAGATGGAATGGGTAATCCTGCTCCCGAAGTTTCTATAGAGAAGATTGTCCGAGGAGTAGGTGCAGGTTTAGTAAAGACTATTGACCCGGTTGATTTGAAAAAGACAGAAGAAATATTTAAGGAAGCCCTAGAATTTGAAGGTGTAGCAGTGATTATTACCAAACACCCCTGTTCCATGATTACTGATGCGGAAAACAGGAAAAAAGGTATAAGTATCAAATATACCATTAATCAGGAAGAGTGCAGCAGGTGCTTAATCTGTGTGAAGAATTTTACCTGTCCAGCTATTTATATAGAAAAAGATGGTTCTGTTAATATCAACCCATTGTTATGTGATGGTTGTGGAGTTTGTGCCCAGGTATGTCCAAAGAAAGCGATAGAGGTGAAAAAATGAAAAATATATATAAGATTCAGCTTATTGGAGTAGGGGGTCAAGGTACGGTTAAGGCCTCTACTATTATAGGAGAAGCAGCGATGAAGAAGGGTTTAAATGTGGTAATGAGTGAAGTTCATGGAATGGCTCAAAGAGGGGGCACGGTAATAACCGAACTTAAAATTGGTGAAGCATACAGTCCTCTAATTGAAGAGGGAGCAGCGGATTTATTGATTGCCTTTGAACCGACAGAAGCTCTAAGGTCTTTAAATAAAGTAGGCAGAGATTCTTTTGTTATAGTAAATAGTTCTCCTATTGTACCCTTTACTGTTTCACTCGGTATCTCTGAATATCCTGAATTATCTTCTGTCTTTGAAGAATTGAAAGCTAAAATAAATAATTTATTAGTGATTGATGCCCAGAAAATAGCTAAAGAAGCAGGAAGTATTATCTCGGAAAATATGGTTCTGCTCGGAGTAACAGTTGCTACTCCTGAATTTCCTATAGATAAGGATTTAATTATTCAGTCTATGAAGGAAAACTTACCACCTAAAAGTATTGAGATTAATTTAAAAGCTTTTGAAAGTGGGTTTGCTGAGGGAAAAAAAGGAGGAAAGAATATTGGAATTTAATACTAATTTAAAAAAGATAAAACCTTCAGGTATTAGAAAACTGTTCGATTTAGCTCAAGGTAAAAAAGGTCTGGTCAGTTTTGGGATAGGGGAGCCCGATTTTATTACTCCTTCCCATATTCGGGAAGCGGCTAAAAAGGCTATGGATGAAGGCTACACTCGCTATACACCAAATTTAGGATTTTCGGAATTTAGAAAAGCTTTAGCTATCAAGTTGAATCAAAAAAATAAAATTTCGGTTACTCCTGAGGAAGTGGTGGTGACTTCCGGTGGGACAGAAGCTTTATTCTTTGCCTTTTATATCCTTATTAATCCTGGTGATGAAATAATCATCCCTGATCCTGGATTTGTGACTTATGAATCTCAAGTCTATTTTGCGGGAGGGACACCAGTAAACTTTCCTCTGAGGGGAGAAAACAATTTTCATCCTAATTTGGAAGAGTTGAAAAATTGTGTCACTTCCAAGACCAAGGTTATACTCCTAAATTCTCCCAGTAATCCTACCGGAGCTGCTTTTAACAAAGATGAATTGTTAGCAATTGCCGAGATAGCGAAAGAAAAAGATTTATTCATAATCAGTGACGAGCTTTATGAAGATATAGTCTATGATGATAGAGAACATATTAGTATTGCTTCTTTGCCCGGGATGAAAGAAAGAATCATTAGTATATTTGGCTTTTCCAAAAGTTATGCTATGACCGGATGGAGATTGGCTTATCTTGCTGCCCCACTTAATTTAGTGAAAGAGATAGCAAAATTATTACAAAATACTTCCGTATGTGCCAATTCTATTGCCCAAAGAGCTGGTCTGGCGGCAATACAGGGTCCGCAGGATTGTGTTAAGGAAATGTTTATAGCTTATAATGAAAGAAGAAATGTATTAGCCAAAGGGCTAAATGAAATTCAGGGATTGAGCTGTTATGCGCCCGAAGGAACTTTTTATGCTTTTGTAAATACAAAAGAGACTGGAATGTCCGTTGAAGAACTGTCCATGTATCTCTTAGAAGAATGTAAAGTAGTAACCATCCCCGGAACTGCTTTTGGAAAGCAGGGGGAAGGTTATATCCGTCTATCCTTTGCTACTTCCTTGGAGGATATTAAAGAAGGAATAAAGAGAATAAAGAAGGGAATAGAAAAAATATCTAGTCGTTAGTGAATAGCGAATAGTCGTTAGTATTAAATATGGGTTTCAGTTGACAGTTTTCGGTATGTAACTAAAAAGTTAAAACTAAAAGATAAAAATCATAATTATTATTTAAGAATTCAGAAGCCAGAAGAATATACAACTAAAATGTACTTTCATAACTTAAAATAATTCTGAATACTGCATTCTGACTCCTGACTTCTATTATTCCCTTATTACTATATACTAAATACTAACGACTAATTAAGATGGAGGAAAAAATATGAAAGAAAATATTTTGGTGATCAATCCCGGCTCAACTTCTACCAAGATTGCCCTATTCAATCAGAAAGGAAAAGAAATTTTTAGTAAGTCTATTACCCATTCTACAGAAGAACTTTCCCAATTTAAATCTCTATTAGAACAGGGACCAATCAGGAAAAAGATAATTTTAGATACCTTAAAAAAGGAAAATATAGATACTAATTCATTAAAAGCAGTTATAGGACGAGGGGGAATATTGAAACCTTTGGCTGCTGGAACCTATACTGTAAACGATGAACTTATAGAAGATTTAAAACATTCTTCCAGAGAACACGCCTCTAATTTAGGGGGGATTATTTCCCGTGAAATAGCTGAAGAAATAGATGTCCCTGCCTATATCGCTGATCCGGTATCGGTTGATGAATTTACCGATATTGCTCGGATTTCCGGGCTAAAAGGGATAGAAAGGGAATCTCTGCTTCATACTTTAAATATCCGAGCTAATGCTTTCCGTTACGCTAAAGAGCAAGGGAAAAAACTTGAAGAACTAAATCTTATTGTAGCCCATCTGGGTGGCGGGATATCTATTGCCCCGATTGA
>Ga0315546_1000611_pt1 | contig 24977 bp, 23 predicted proteins | sample SalMarSW160170MG_FD_203833 | JGI IMG/M metagenome (GOLD analysis project Ga0315546, IMG submission 203833) | Salt marsh sediment microbial communities from the Plum Island Ecosystem LTER, Massachusetts, United States - Salt Marsh Sediment SW1601-170 ...
ATTACTGAGGTCTGCCTGAAATATCTTAGAATAATTGCCTGTTTTCTTTTGAAGAGCTTTTGCTCCTCTTTCATTTGTATTATAATGAAGAGCAACTGCTGCACCTGCCTGAGATAAAAGATGGGCAGCTGAAACACCAATACCGCTTGTAGCTCCGGTCAGGAAAACAATTTGTCCCCTAAGATCAATTTGCATATTACTTCCCCAAAATTGCAGTTAATGCATCTATAAGACGTATGGTTTCATCCATGGTGTTATAATGAGCGAAACTTAATCTAAGAACACCATCATCGATATCTATCCCTAATTTTTTTATTAATCTATACGCATAGAAATGATTATTATTGGCTGCTATACCTTTTTTGGCCAGTAACGAAGAAAGTTCTTTTGATGAACAGGTGGATGAAAGCAGAGAGATATTAGCTTCACGCCCTTCAATACTCGATTTCCCTATAATACGAACCGGCAATAAAGCTATCTTTTCGAGTAATATTTTACACAAAGAGGTTTCGTGTTGATTCATAAGGTTTGATATTTCTCCAGCCTTTTGGTGTAATGGTTTATCAGTCTCGCCAAAATGGTGGCAGTGTAATGTCTGAAAATATTCGCCTAAACCTGCAAGTGCTGCAATTGAAGCATGATCCGGGCCTGCTCCGTCTAAACGGGCCCACGATTTTTTTTCATTAAAAAAATGGCATTGAGGTGTTAGTTGTTCCATAAAATCCGGGGCTACATACATTATACCTAAATGAGTACCATAAGTTTTATAAGTACTAAAACAATAGACATCCGGGCTATTTGTAGTTAAGTTCGGCCATTGATGCGGAGCATAAGAAACACCGTCAATTATCACTTTTGCTCCGTAATCATGCCCTAAACGGATAATTTCCTGAATAGGATTAACCGTCCCGATAATGTTGGAACTATGTGTCACACAAACAATTTTTGTATGCTTGTTCAATAATTTTTCAAGTTCGGCAAGATCAAGTTCACCATTTTTTACATCGGCGTTCCAAAAATTTAATGTTGCCCCTGATAACCTGGCAGTTCTCTCCCAACCGCCAATATTCGCTTCGTGGTCTTGTTCAGAGACAATGATTTCATCCCCCTCATTAAGAAAATTAATACAGGCGATACTGAGTGTGTTAAAATTCTGGGTAGTAGACGGCCCGATTGTAAGAGTGTTTATCGGTACGCCTAATAATTGTGCCATGACTCTGCGGCCATTATCCATCTGCTCCCCGGCTGCTGCGGAAAGTGCATTATACCCATATGGCTGAACTTTGTTCATTCGATAAAAATAAGTCAATTTATCAACCACAGGACCGCATGGAAATGTTCCACCTGCATTATCGAAAAATGCCCATTTTTTTGACTCTTCTAATTCGAAAAAAGGAAATTGCCTACGCACAAAATCTACATCAAATCTGTTCTGATTTTTTTTATTCTCCATCGATACCCCCTGATTTATTTTTTATCTATTTTTTTAACAAAATTTGCAATTATTTACAAAAGCAATCCAGAAAAAAGCCAAAAAATATTTTCTCCCAGCTACCATTTTTTGCTATTCTGAGTAATAATGATACGGGTCAAATCTCCGTTTGACTCATGTTAATTGATTAAGCCACGCCCGAGGCGGGCAAGCCCGCCCAACAGATGGCGGGCAAGCCCTCCAGAAATACGGCGGGTAAACGTTCCGGGAACTACGAAATGAAGGGCTTTGTCCCGACTTTTTGTGGACTGAATTACAGTCAGGCCTGCCCGCCAATCTGCCACAAAGACGGCGGATAAAAATAACGGCGGATAAACTTTGAGCAGAAATCGGTAAATCTGATCTGAGATCATAAAAGGGGACATCCTCTACAACAACTTAAAAATGTAAAGTGAATATGAATTTGCGGCGAGCATTTTAGAGTAATTACATGGCAAATATAATAAACCTGACGGAATTCATTTAATCTACGAACTATAACACATAAAATATAGTTTGACATGGAAAATAGTATATGCTATATGCAATTATTCATTGATTGTATGAAAAATAGCACATTTGGTATACTATGAATACGCTTACAGGCATAGGAAAAATTGATAGAGAAAGAATTGCAGCGATAATCCGAGGCACAAAAGGCACAATATCTACTGCTGAAGCTGCCGGGATTTTAAATGTTGTATCCACAGATGCTTCAAAAATGCTTTCAAGGTGGACAAAAAAGGGCTGGATGTCACGGGTGCATAGAGGGCTGTATATCCCTGTGCCTTTAGAATCACGAACAGCGGATGTGCCGCTTGAAGATCCGTGGCTTATTGCTGAACGTCTTTTTGCACCATGTTATATTGGCGGCTGGAGTGCTGCGGAATATCTGGATCTAACTGAGCAGATTTTCAGTACTGTTATGGTTATGACTGTTCAAAAACCAAGAGACCGTACCCTGAAAATAAAAGAAACAGTCTTTATGCTGCGCACTGTTTCTGAAAAGGCATTATTCGGTCTCAAGCCCGTATGGCGTGGGCAGGTAAAAATATCAATATCCGATCCCACACGAACAATACTCGATATGCTAAGCGATCCGGTTCTCGGGGGAGGGATTCGTTCAACAAAAGATATGTTCACTAATTACATGCGCTCCGAAAATAAAAACCTTGAAATGCTTATCGAATATTCAGAACGGTTGGGAAACGGCGCTGTTTTCAAACGTCTTGGATTTCTGCTCGAATTGATCACGCCTGATGAAACCAGGATTATTGATCAATGCCGTTCAAGACTGACTACAGGTAATGCAAAGCTTGATCCAAATATCAACAATGCAAAATTGATAACCCGCTGGCGTCTGTGGGTACCGGAAAACTGGAAAAGGATGTCTCAGGTTGATTGACAAGTCAGAAATAATGGATTTCTCCAGGGAGTTTGGCCTGGCTGCAAATGTTATTGAGAAAGATTATGTGCTAGGTTGGATACTTGCTGGCATATCCAATCATAATGAAACAGGATCGAGCTGGATATTCAAAGGTGGTATATGCTTAAAGAAGTGCTATTTTGAGACCTACCGGTTTTCCGAAGATTTGGATTTCACTATCCCCGACCCTGCTCACCTCGATAAGTACTTTCTTGTAAAATGCTTCAGAGAGATCGCAGAATGGGTTTATAATTCCGCAGGCATTGAAATCCCGCAAGAGTTAATAAACTTTGATGTTTATGATAACAATCGTGGCGGTATGTCTGCCCAGGGTCGGATTGGTTATCGTGGTCCCATGCAAAAAAGAGGTGATCTTCCCCGCATCAAGTTGGATTTAACCAATGATGAAATTCTTGTACTGGAACCTTCATTAACAGAAGTTCACCACCCCTATTCAGATATACCAGATAAAGGCATTCAGATCAGGGGATACTGTTTTGAAGAAGTGTTCGCAGAAAAGATCAGGGCATTGGCAGAACGAGAACGGCCTAGGGATTTATATGATGTGGTTCATTTATATCGCCATGATGAACTAAAACCTGATCAGTCACTTATCCTAAGTACCGTTGAGAAAAAATGTGAATTTAAAAAAATTCCGGTTCCAACAATGGACACATTTAAGAACCGTTCTGAGCATGAAGAACTTGAAGCGGAATGGGGAAATATGCTCGCTCATCAATTACCTGCACTACCTCCTTTCGAGCAGTTCTGGGGAGAGTTGCCGGAAGTAATGGAATGGTTGCATGGTGCCATTGTAAAGGTTGTGAAAGAAGCTATTCCATTAGGAAAAGTGTTAATCGATGAGACATGGCAGCCACCTTCAATGGCCCAGGTGTGGCATACTAAAGCACCGCTTGAGAAAATCCGCTTTGCAGCAATAAACAGGCTTTGTGTTAACTTGTACTATAAAAATAGTTATCGCTTGATAGAGCCATATTCATTGCGACGTTCTAAAGCAGGAGATCTTCTACTTTTTGCTTTAAGACACAAAACAGGCAAATGGCGAGCGTATCGAATCGATAGGATTCAGTCTGCTGATGTTACAAATACAACTTTTATCCCAAGACATCCCATTGAACTAACCTCGGTCGGTCCAATGTCTGCACCCATGTTAACTCGTAGCTCTGATGGGTTTTCAATTTTCAGTCCAAACATAAAAAGTCCAACAGTAAAACACTCCAAATCAAGAAGACCGAGCTTAGAGCCAAGACATGTTTTTAAATGCGCTGTTTGTGGAAAACAATTTACCCATAAAACCTATAATAGCATTTTAAATCCACATAAAAATAAGCAAGGTTATCCATGTCCCGGTCGAACAGGAGTTTTTATAAAGACAAAATGAAGAGGGGTCAAAACCTTAACATTTTACAAAAAAGATAGTGGCAAGAGGTCTCCGTTTGACTCTTGTTATGTCTTTAAACGTTCTATGGGATATCAAATGAAGGGATTTACCCCGACCGCAGAAAGCTACGGCTTTAGTCCCGTCCCGACTTTTTGTGGTCGGGATTGTGATCGGGATTATGGTCGGGCCTGCCCGCCATCGGCTTCGCCTTCAGGCGAGGCGGGCGGGTCGCTCTCGCTTAGGCGAGGCGTGCAGCGCAGGCGCTCGCGCCGCGTGCGGGCGGGATGTCCTGCTACTAAGTCTCGCCATTCGCAAAACGAATCGGCGAAACTAAGTGGTGCTGCGAGGATCCACGAAATTTCATAGATTTTGAAACAGTGCATGTCACCTTGAAGATTCTGTTGACAATACAGAGATTTCAATATAAACTCTCCCCATGATCCAGCGCTACCAAGAAATCAAAATATTAGGGCAATTGCTCAAACGGTTTCCTGTTGTAGGGATTGTCGGAGCTCGCCAAGTAGGTAAAACAACTCTGGCACGGAGTTTCATCGATAGAATTGATAAGCCCACATCATACTTTGATCTTGAAAACCCGGAAGACCTGGCACGACTCGCAGATCCCATGCTCGCCCTGAAGGATCTGAAGGGATTGGTCGTCATCGACGAGGTACAACGGTTTCCCAATTTATTTCCAGTGCTGCGGGTACTGGTGGACAGGCCGCGCGGGCAGTGCCGTTTTTTAATTCTCGGCAGTGCATCTCCAAGGCTCTTACGCCAGAGCTCGGAAACACTTGCGGGGCGAATATTTTACCACCAGCTCAATGGTTTTACGATGGATGAGATTGGGCCGGAAAATCATATGCGATTATGGTTGCGAGGCGGGTTCCCACGATCGTATCTGACCCGGACTCACACCGAAAGTGATGAGTGGCGGCGGGGATTTATTAGGACTTTCCTTGAGAGAGACCTCCCGCAGCTAGGAATCACCATTCGTTCAACGACCTTGAATCGTTTCTGGCGTATGCTTGCCCACTACCATGGTCAAATTTGGAATTCATCTGAATTCGCACGCTCTTTCGGGGTAGCAGATACGACTGTCAGAAATTATTTAGATCTTATGACTTCAGCACTTATCATCCGGCAACTACCACCATGGCATGAAAATATATCCAAGCGCCAAGTAAAGGCGCCCAAAATATATATAGCTGATTCAGGGTTGTTTCATAGTCTGCTGAATCTCAAGACCTTCAGGGATCTCGAGGGACACCCAAAATTGGGTGCATCGTGGGAAGGATTTATTATTCAGCAAATTATCCGCCAGTCCGGAGCGCATACCGACGAGTGCTTTTTCTGGGCAACACATGCAGGCGCTGAGCTGGACCTACTTGTCATTAGAGGGCAGCAAAGGTTGGGCTTTGAAATTAAGCGCACCAGTTCACCACAGATAACCCCCTCGATGCGGATTGCTCTGAGCGATTTAAAGCTCAATCGTTTGGATGTAGTGCATGCCGGAGAGGCAACCTTTCCATTGGATAAGAAAATTCGCGCGGTAGCTCTTATACGACTGCTTGATGATGTTAAGCCTCTGCCTTATTGAAGCGGGACATCCTTAGGAAACTTAGCTGAAAGAATTTGGGGTCAAACCCTCCAGTGAAAGGGGTCAGGTCTCCGTTTGACTTATGTTAACTCAGTGGGCGTTTCGGGAATACCAAATGAAGGTCTTTTGCCCTGACATTTTGTGGTCGGGATGTCGTGGTCCATCGGTGTCATGGATAATGATTGGTTTGAATTTCTCGCCCAGCAGCCACTTTTACCTAAAACACCCCGCCCGAAACACGGCGGGCAAGCCCGACAATCCGCCACAAAGACGGCGGACAAGAAAACGGCGGATAAACCTTGATCGATAAATCTTCATGGATTACATTATTGCATGACCCTTTCATCGTCTTCCATAAACCCTGTGCCATAGCCACCTTCTTTTATTTTTTATCTTTCTGGCGATCCATCTCGTCTATTATTATCTCTGTAGCGAGCCTGGCAGAGGTGCCAACGACCTTTGAACAATGATCAATCATACCATACTCAGTGGCTTGCTTCAGCTCAGATGGGTTATATAGATTAAACGTTCTGCCCATGAGGCTCTTCTGTATGTCATAGCATCTGCATCTCCCGTATTTCTCAACAAATCTATCATGCAGTCTTTTGGTCAGTATATAGGAAGTCATGGGTTTCATCATGTCAGAAAAGTCTTTCTTTTTCCTGCCAAAGAGATAACCTATGACCATTGCCCCGCCAACAAGTGCACCACAGGCTCCATCTCCTGTTAGTCCCAATCCGTCTGCAAGCCCACTTGCACTGCGAAATACATCATCATTTTCGATGCCTAAGGCCTCAAAGATGCCAGCAATGGTGGTCTGGGCACACCCTGTACATTTTCTCTCGTAGTTTCGCGCAGACTCAAATGCCTTTTCTAATATAACATCCCGCGACTTTTCCATGGAGACTCCTTTTAATTATAAAATCGGGCTCATGTCCTGAATCGTGAAAATTAACGATGCGCCCCTTTTGCTTCCGTAATTCCAAAATAGCAGCCCCGGTTTAGATAACAACACAAATATCCGTCATAGTATTTCCTTTCAGGTGTAATGGGCCGTCTTAGAATACAGTAGCCACCAGTTATTCGTCAAGCTGTGATGCCTTGACACAATGAAGAACGTTGAAGCGGGAAGCTCTTAAATTTCTAAATATAAAACTATAGCTCAGGGATTGAATCTTAGTGAATTTGGGGTCAAACCCCAGTTAAATACGCTACGCTTGTTTTCTCCGAAAAATTTAACGGGGTAAACCTGAACTATTAACTAAGGAAAGGTCTTTAATATTCACGTCGACACAGAGAATGGTGAAGAATAAAGATCTAATCCCACTCCTTTTCTAATACTTGGTATTTTGCATCCGTTTTCTCTACCTAATAATTCAGTCTTGACTTTTGTTTCCCTTGTGGCATCATAAACGATAACAAATTTCAAAATCTCTACTATTTATTTTTCCTATGGAGAAACCACTCAAAATGTGCATGCCATGCTCCTCGCAGAACCTTATTTTGTTCTGTTGGGAGCCTAAAGTGCAACCTGCAAGAGTTACTAACCACATCTAACCCTTAAACAAAAGGAGGCAAATCATGAAGAAGATAATTTTGACATCAGTACTGGCCATAGCTGTGTTGATATCTTTTGCGCCGTTCTCCAATGCTGAGATGGCAAAGGAAGGTTCGGCTTCAGGTATACAATACGTAATTACGAAGTTTACCGTTCTCCCTATGGGAAAAGGAGTTGTTCAAATAAATTACGAGGGTTGGGGCATCTTCCGGATCGACACCGGAAAGGGACTGCTACACAATGCGTCTACTCGCGTTGTAGGTGGGCTTCTCGCTGTTAAAGGAGTCTACAAAAACGATTCTGGCATGGTCTCCCTTACCCGCCCAGATGGGGACCAAGTATTTATGACGTACAAGACCTCTGGTGTGATCGGAAAATCCGGCAAGGGTACCTTTACCTATATTGGTGGCACTGGAAAATGTGTTGGTATACAGGGCGGTGGTGAATTTACCAGACATATGTTGCGTCCCCCAGCCAAGGGGTTTGGTGCGAGCTTCAGCGTATCTAAAGGCAATTGGAAAATACCCTGAATTGAGTGACCAGGCACAACCTAGGTGTGAACAGGAGAGGCAGGGTCAAACGGCGAGCCGATCGCTTAACGTGTTGAAAACTTCTTAACATTTGTCTCCCTATCGGGTAGAATCTGATAGAGGGATTTTTTTGCTCAAAGGACCACCTGCAGGGAACATTGGAAAGTAAAGTTTTTGCAATAAGTTATGACGATTCTTTAATCTAACTGCTGTTTTTAGGATTATCAGTAACAAAGCTGCTTAGAATTTTTCAGTCAGTATAGCATCTGCCCGTTGCGGAAGATTTCTTCCAGAAAGAAAAGGACCGCTGATACTCAGTCAGCAGTCCTTTTTCACTTTTCTTCAACACGTTAAGCGATCGGCTCGTCATCACGGCCCTGCCTTTTTAATCTCAGAACCTCAATATATTGCATGTGGCTTTTTAGGCCGCCGACCAACGATTAGTCATACGCCAGACCACCCATTAAAAACTTTCCAATACAGTTTCTAATCTTCGATCCAATCATATTTAATATCGAAGCAGACACGTCATTAATCAGACAGTAAAATTGCCATTTTCCGGTTAGGCTTCCTACCTGCCTTGACAGTACACCCTGCTTTATCCCTCCTATGTATTGCCTGATATATATCTAAAATTTTACCAACAAATGGAAATTAATTTCCCATAATATTTATATTCTTTTACACATCTCAAGATGAAGCTTCAGTTAGGTTATAGTAACAATTTGAAATCTAACGAAAATCTCCAAGAGCCTTTTTTGGCATTCTTATTGCTCTAAAAATATGTGAACAAGTGTTTTTTGTGAGGGATAATCAACACGTAATACAAAAACCAATTTTGAAGATAAGTAATATGAACGTGCATACCTTAATGCTAACAGCCTTAATCATCCTCATTATGGCTTGTATTAAAGTGGTGAAAGACCTCAGACGAACTACTGATATTGATGAGGAGTATTTGGAATATTATAGCAAATGGCGATAAATTTCACCTTTGATTGCCTTTCTTATTGTATTGATGGCCATTTTTCGGTTAGGCTTTCCACCTGAGTTGCTTTACAGGCTACCCTCCCAGGGATCATAGCTCCTGGTGCTTCAATTTATGCGGCATTCCGGCCATGGTGTAACCTCTGCTCCCTTTTGGCTTCTTAGTTTTCCCACAATAATTGAATAAATTTGGCCATACCTTTTTCCAAAAAAAGACCAACTTTTTTAAATCGAAATTTTGGGTGATATACTTGCGACAATCTTGCGACATGACTTGCGACAATTGACCGCCGTATCCAGATAATCGGCCCTCTGTTTTCAAATTGAATGTGGGCTTTAGGTTATCAGAGGGCATTCAAAGCTTTATCGGTCTGAAACGAAAAGGGTGAGGAATGTCATTTATTATAGTATTGCGGAAAAAATGTAGACGGAAAACCCGATATTTCAATTATCAATGATTAATAATAATTTTGCGTGGTATCTTATAGGGAGAAATATTTTCAATGCACCAATGTCGGAAGTCTTTTTCACTAATTATCCGTCCGGATTTTAAAAAAACTTCACACGCAACAATGTCGCCATATTTTTGATGCAATTCACCCCAGATTCGAACTGATTGGATATCAGGATGATACAAAAGTATTCTTTCCACCTCTTTGGGATATACTTTTAAACCAAATATATTAATCATGTCTTTTTTTAATCCTGTTAACGTAAGATACTTTTCATTATCAAGATGCCCGAGGTCACCGGTTTTGAACCAATCGTTTATGAAGGCATTTTGAGTATGTTTGGGATGATTAAGATATCTGGTAAAAACATTTAATCCCCTCACCAAAACTTCACCTTCATGCCCTGGGGGAAGTTCTTTCCCCGTATCATCAACTATCTTAACCTGACAACAGGCCAAAGGATAGCCAGCAGTCCCAAACTTGGGAGGACGTTGAATTCGATTCCATGTCACAGCAGGAGAGGCTTCTGTGAGGCCATATCCTTCATTGATGGTCAATCCCAACTGATCTTGGTATTTTTTGAGAAGATTCATTGAAATTCCAATACCACCGCTTGCTATATTTTTTACTCGGGCACAAAGATTGGGTTTTTCAGATAACGGTTTCATTATAGAGAAAAGAATTGCTGGAACAGAAATGATCTGTGTAACCTGATAACTGTCCATAAGGTTAACAATTTTACTCCCTCCTAAGGAAGTATTCAACAATAAGCAGGTTCCACCCCCTGCGAGGGGCATCAAAAAACCAACAGTAAATCCGAAACAATGGAAAAGAGGGAGTATTGATGAGAGTACCTCAGGGTTTGCATCATCTTCGAAGGCTCTTTCAGCAAAAAAGACAGTATCATAAAAAATAGAGGAATGGGTAAGTTCTGCACCGAGAGCATATCCATCCATGGCAGCTGTGTATACAATCATAGCGGTATCATCAGGTGCCATGATCTCACAATGGGTTAGGGCTTTGGATAAATCAAGATCCTTGATAAATATCGTGGAGGGTGCTTTTTCATCAATTGTGATGAAACACGCTGATGGAGGCTTTTGAATAAAGGTATAAGCTTTTAAGGCGGTTTCTATATTGCTGCGTTCACAAATGATGAATTTGGGATGAGTCTCAGAAAGCATATGAGCTAGTTCATAGTGTCGAATTCTGGGATTGGCAGGCACGAGCACAGCTCCAATTCGAAAGACTGCCAGGGAAATAAAGGCATAATTCAAGGAGTTGTGTGATATAAATAAAACCCGGTCATTTCGTTCTAATCCAATCTTTTGGAGGCCATGAACCATACGGCAAACATGGTCATAATATTCCTTAAACGTTAAGAGTTGACCTGGAACACCAATTCCATCTCTATCGGGATAAAGTTCTTGAGAACGATCCAATAATCCTGCCAGATTACCTGGGAAGTGAAATAAATTTTTGCTTAATGTGTATTGAAGATCAGTTGAAAGAGATGTATCCACGATATTTTTTTAGGAAGTATATTGGGAGTTCTATTTCTTGCTATTATATATGTTTATAGGCAACAGAGAAGACATTTTCATTTTATCGTAACTGGGTCCACTATTATTGTGCAGATCTGACCATAATGGATAATAATAAAACTTACTTTTCGATAGGCGGAGAATAGAGAAAGGATATTTGCATGTCAAGTATATACTGGTTTTCTTTTCTCCAAAAAGGCTTTTATACCTTCTTGCCCATTGGGATGATCAGCACACCATGACAAAGTTTCTCGTTCTTTTTGTAGCTGGGTCTCAAAAGAGGTGTTAAAGGAATCGGTTATCAATTTTTTACAGGCTGCAAAAGAGGAGAGGGGGATTCTTTTCATTTCTTTAATTAATTCAATAGCTCTTTTTACGGCCTGACCGTCTTCAACCACCTCTGTTGCAAGCCCCCATGATAGCGCCTGTTTGGAGGATATTGGGCGGTCGAAGGCTGCAATTTCCATGGCCCTGGCCAGCCCAACCAATCGAGGTAAGGTGAATGTGCCTCCCCCATCAATACTCAATCCATTGGTAGTATATGCCTGTTGTAAAACGGAGGATGCCTCCATTACCCTGAAGTCGCAGGCAAGGGCCATGGAAAAGCCACCTCCCGCAGCGATGCCATTGATGGCTGCCACTACAGGTTTGGGCATACGGCGTATTTCAAGGATGGCCTGATGGTACCTGGCTGAGAGTTCGTGTAAGGCCTCGCCGTAACTTTTTCCAAAATCTGATAGCCATTTTAGATCCGCCCCTGTAGAGAAGGCCTTGCCCTCTCCGGTAATAATTATACCGATCACGAGCTTTTCCATGGCAAGCTAGATAACTCTTTCTGCCAAAGTCTGGATCATATCCAGGCCGAATGCATTATAAGCCTTCGGTCTATTCAAGGTTATCCTGGCAATCCCTTCAATCACATCTAATTTCACGAGTTCATTCATTATTAACCTCCTTTGAAGGTCTAAAAATATATACAGGGTAACTAACCAGGTTCAGTGTTCTGGGGGTTCACAGTTAAACAGTTGAAAGAGAGGTTCAATTCCGAGACGAATGTGGAGTTCATCCGGTTCTTTCGATACACGAGGCTGTCTCGCAAGGTAGTTCAGAGTGAGATCTATGTCACCATAAATTCGCCCAACCGTGAACTTTGAATCCTGAACCTTATAACTTTACAAAAAAGGTTATAATTGATAATTTTAGCGCTAAAAAAGGGCCAGCCAAAAATGGCTAAACCCTTAGAAGTTATGGTGCCTGGGGCGGGAATCGAACCCGCACAGCCACAAGGACCGAGGGATTTTAAGTCCCTTGCGTCTACCAATTCCGCCACCCAGGCTTGGGCAGTAATTATATATTATTCAGACTATATTGTGTCAAGTATTAGGTCCCCATTTCCCATGAGGATAGATATTTTTCCTGCTCAGGCGTGAGAGTATCAATCGTCACACCCATTGATGCAAGTTTTAACCTGGCAATTTCTTTGTCAATAGCAGGGGGAACAGGATAAACTCTTTTATCAAGATTTTTATGTTCCTTTGATAGGTACTCCATAGACAATGCCTGGTTTGCAAAGCTCATATCCATAACTGAAGAGGGATGGCCTTCAGCCGCAGCCAGGTTTATGAGCCTTCCTTCACCCAAAAGATAGACCCTATTTCCATTTGAGAGGGTATATTCCTCAACATATTCCCTGATCTTTCTTTGAGAGGTAGATGCCTCCTTTAGTCCGGAAATGTCGAGCTCTACATTAAAATGTCCAGAATTAGAGATAATGGCCCCATCTTTCATAACAAGGAAATGCTTTTTGTTAATTGCATTTTTGTTGCCAGTAAGGGTACAGAAAAAATCTCCTATTGTGGCGGCCTTTGCTATTGGCATAACTTCAAATCCATCCATGACCGCCTCTAAGGCCTTTAAAGGATCCACTTCACAGATAATTACCCTGGCGCCATGCCCTTTTGCCCTGGTAGCCACCCCGCGTCCGCACCATCCATAGCCGGACACAACAAAGCAGCTTCCTGCAAGAAGTCTGTTTGTTGCTCTGATGATTCCATCAATGGTGCTTTGGCCTGTGCCGTACCTGTTATCAAAGAGGTGTTTTGTATTGGCATCATTGACAGAGATAACGGGGAATTGAAGCACGTTGTCTCTCTCCATAGATCTGAGGCGTATGACACCAGTGGTTGTTTCCTCTGTCCCTCCCATAACATCGGTAATAAGGGTGTTCCTTTCATCCTGAGTTAGAGAAAGGCCCCATTCCCTTATTCCCTGGGAAACATCATCCCATTTATTGAGGGCAATAAAGTGAAGAGAGCTGACAAGATCAGCGCCGTCATCCATACTGAGGTTTGGGAACTTTTTTAGGGCTGATAGTATATGGCTGTAGTAGGTGTTGGTGTCTTCTCCTTTTATGGCAAAGACCGGTATTTCATCATTGGCCACCAGCGAGGCTGCAACATCATCCTGAGTTGAAAGGGGATTAGAGGCACACAGCGCTACAGAGGCGCCGCCTGCTTTGAGTGCTTGTGCCAGAACAGCGGTCTCTGTGGTTATATGCAAACAGGCAGAAATCCTCAAACCTGATAGGGGTTTTTCTTTAAAAAACCTCTCTTTGATGGAATTCAGAACTGTCATGCTTTTGCCTGCCCACTCTATTCTGAGTTGACCTTTGTTTGCAAGAGCAATGTCTTTGATGTCATAGTCCATTTGATCTTTCCTCAATTTTTAAATTAGCCTTCTGAAACGGCGCCTTTTTGACAGAATTTACATGATCTCTTTATATTTTTTTCTATCCCATCGACAAGCTCGGGGCCTGAGACGTGTCGGCGAGCCCTTCGGCTGTGAGCCTGTCGAGAGCCCCTCGGCCGTGAGCTCGGAGCCGAATGGCCTCCAGGTCGAACGACTCAGGGCCGAACGGCTCACGTCGTGCTGCCTGTCGAAGGCCTGACCATCATGTTTATCTTGTCCAAAAACTATATAGCCTTTTTAAGTTTTTCAATCAGATCTGTCTTCTCCCAGGTAAATTCCTCCAATTCGCGACCAAAGTGACCATAGCTGGCTGTTTTTTTGTATATGGGTCTTAAAAGATCCAACTGCTCAATTATGACGGCTGGCCGCATATCAAATTCCTTTTCCACCATTTTTGTCATCTCAATACTGGGCATAACACCGGTTTCATAGGTATTTACGAGTAAACTAACTGGCTGTGCCTTCCCAATAGTGTAGGCTAACTGAATTTCGCACCTTTCTGCCAGACCCGCAGCAACTATGTTTTTGGCAATATAGCGACACATATAGGAGGCGCATCTATCCACCTTGGATGGATCTTTGCCAGAAAATGCTCCGCCGCCATGGCAACCAAATCCGCCATAGGTATCCATGATAATCTTCCTGCCGGTCATGCCACAGTCTCCTAATGGACCACCAGTAACAAATCTGCCAGTGGTATTTACAAAAAATTGTGTCTTTGTATCAATCATTTCAGGGGGGATAACCTTCTTTATCACCTCTTCAATAATTGCCTCCTTCAGGGTATCGTAATCAACCTCAGGGGAGTGTTGTGCTGCTATAACAACTGTATGAACGGTAGTAGGCTTTAAGTCTACATACTTAACTGTTACCTGAGATTTTCCATCGGGCCTCAGCCATGGGAGTTTTCCAGATTTGCGGACATGGGCAAGTCTCTGGGTAAGATTGTGGGCAAGATAAATGGGCATTGGCATGAAAACCGGTGTATCGGTGCATGCATATCCAAACATGAGTCCCTGGTCACCTGCCCCCTGTTCTTTGAATAGACCTGTGCCATTGACACCCTGTGCAATGTCAGTTGACTGCTTGTCAATGCTCGTAATAACTGCACATGTCTCCCAGTCAAAGCCCATGGATGAATTGCTGTATCCTATTTCCTTTATTGTCTGTCTGGCGATTTCCGGTATTTCCACATAGCACGAAGTGGTTATCTCCCCTGCAATAACTACCATACCTGTAGTGACAAGGGTCTCGCAGGCTACCCTTCCATTTTTGTCGTGGGTGATAATTTCATCGAGTACGGCATCAGAGATTTGATCAGCTATCTTGTCCGGATGCCCTTCAGTTACAGACTCGGATGTAAATAAAAAATCAGTGTTCATGTTTGATTCCTCTCTACATTAAATATAAAAATTAAAGATGAGTAATGTGTATACAAAAAAGCAACAAAAATTTAAATGATAAAATGTCTACCCATGGAAGAATGATACCCTTTGTTAGCTGCTATTATTTTCAGGTGGACTAAAAATACCACCAGATATAATTAATTTAAATGCATCTTCAACAGTCATATTGAGGATTATCAGTTCATCTTTAGGTATAAGAATATAAAATCCACTCGTAGGATTAGGTGTTGTGGGAACAAAAATATTCATCATATTTTGGTCAGTTTTACTCTGCACCTCTCCCTTACTTTCTCCTGTAATAAAGCCAATTACATAGGCCCCTCGCCTGGGATATTCTAACAGAGCTACCCTTTTAAAGGCATCGTTTTTCTGTAAAAAAAAGGACTCTAAGAGCTGTTTCACCCCTGAATAGATGATTCTTACGAGGGGAATCCTGTCCACCATATTTTCCCAAAAATGTACTACCTTTCTGCCAGCCAGGTTTCTGAATAAAAGACCGACAACAAGAATAATAATAACAACTAAAATAAGGCCAAGCCCAGGTACATGAAAGGGGAGGTAGGTATCTGGCAGGTATTTAGCAGGGACATACTTAAGCACTACATCCATGGCCCTGATTAAAAACCAGATAACGTAGGCTGTTATAAAGACTGGGAGAATTACCAGAAGACCTGTAAGGAAATAATTCTTTAGACTTGTTCTAAGACGTTTCAATGTGCCCTCACGCTATTATACTATTATCTATCAGCCTGGCCTTTCCCACCTTTACAGCCAATGCCAAAAGGGAAGGCCCGTCTACATTTTCCATATCTGTAAGTTTCTCTGGGTCACAGATGGTTACATAATCAATCTCTGTAAATGGGTGAGTGAGGATCAATTCTCTTACTGCATTTTTGATTGTGGCAGAATTTTTTTCCCCATCTTTTACCATGTCTTTGGCCAAATCTAAGCCCTTTTTCAGGCTTAATGCTGACAACCTTTCCTCTGGGCTCAGGTACTTATTCCTGCTACTCATAGCAAGACCGTCTCGTTCCCTTACTGTCGGAACCCCAATAATCTCAATGTCCATGTTTAAATCCCTTACCATCTGTTTAATAACAGCAAGCTGTTGATAGTCCTTTTCACCAAAGATGGCCAGGTGAGGTTTCGTTATATTAAAGAGCTTTGCAACCACAATGGTTACTCCGGCAAAGTGTCCAGGTCTGGATTTTCCACAAAGATACTGAGTGATAGTGTCTACTGTAACGGTGCTTTGAAAACCATCAGGATACATCTCTTCTACGGTTGGCATGAACACTACATCTACTCCGACAGAGCGGGCCTTATTGAGGTCTCCCTCAGTGTCTCGAGGATATTTTTCATAGTCCTCGTGAGGGCCAAACTGAGTTGGATTGACAAAAATAGTCATTATCAATCTATCCCCCTTGTCTCTGCCAATCCTTAGGAGTTCTACATGGCCCTGATGGAGAAAGCCCATAGTTGGCACACAAGAGATGATGTGTCCATCCCTTCTCCATTTATTAGACAATTTTTGCATCAATTCTATCTTTTTGATTATTTCCATGATTCTTTAAGTGTCCATATCCACTATTCTACCTCTATTAGCGCCTTGATCCAAGAGGCACGTAATACTTTGTTCCTTTTTCCATCTTTTCTATTTCGACAATTAGGTTATCGAGATCAGATGGTACATTAACAAAATCTATTTCTGAGGCATCAATTACTAAAAGTGGGGTCTTAGTATAATGAAAAAAAAATTCATTAAAGGCCTGATTTATTTGATCCAGATATTTTATATTTATTGATTTTTCGTAATCTCTATCTCTCTTTTTGATTCTTTCTTTCAAGATATCTGTTCTTGCCTGCAAAAATATCACCAGATTCGGTTTTAATGTTCTCAGCTTCAATAGGTGAAATATCTGCTCATACAAGCTGAATTCTCTGTCATCCAGGTTAAGCCTCGCAAAAATTCTGTCCTTATCGAAAAGAAAGTCTGAGATAACAACTCTTTTAAAGATATCAATTTGGTTTATCTCCTCCTGCTTTTGAAAGCGCCTTACCATGAAGAAGAGTTGTGTCTGAAATGCAAATTTTATTGGGTCTTTATAGAAGTTGGCAAGAAAAGGATTTCCTTCAGTTTCTTCTAAGATGGTTTTGCCATTTATCTTTTCGGCCAGAAGCATAGCAAAGCTGGTCTTACCTACTCCTAATGGACCTTCAACAACTATATAGTTTTTTTGACGCACTTTTTAATCCCAACATTTCAAAAGCTAAATATCATTGACTATAGTATGTGTCAAGGAATTGTCTTATCTGGCATTAAGACAGAGCTCAAATGTATGTATTCATCTATGCTGAGGGTCTCAGCCCTTCTTTTTGGGTCAATGAGGCATTTTGCTAAGGCATTTGCTATTATTTCCCTGGATAGAGACACCATTCCCCTTTCAAGAGAGTTAAGGATTGTCTTTCTTCGGCAGCTAAATGCCGCCCTAATAGTCTTACGAAAATTCACCTCGTTTTCCGCCTGAAGAGGGTATGGTTTTGTAAAATCAATCTCCAAAACCATTGAATCAACCTTTGGTTTGGGATAAAAGGCATCCCTTTTAATCTTGATCAAGGGAGATATATTGGCATAGTATTGGCTTATAACACTAAGTGCACCGTATTCTTTATTTCTTGGCTTTGCAGTCAAACGCTCTGCAAATTCGTATTGAAACATAAGGATCGCATTTTTGATATAATCCCGATTGATTATAAGTTTTTCCAAGAACGGAGATGAGATATTATAGGGAAGATTGCCTAATATTTGGATCTTTTTACTAAATTTATCATATATCTCTTTAAAATCTAATTTCAGTACATCTCCGGAAATAAAAGTTATCTTTCCCTTTTCTTTCAGTGACAACCTTTCTTTTAATATGGTTATTAATAATAGATCTTTTTCTATAGCCACCAAATGATAAATGTAGGGGAGGATTGGGATCGTTAATGCACCTAAACCCGAGCCTATTTCTATAACCACATCGTTTTTATCAAACCCTGCATGGGTAATGATTTTTTCAATTACAACAGGATCTTCTAAAAAGTTTTGCCCCAGTCTTTTTCTGGGCCTAATCCCTGATTTACGTAACAAGGCCTTAGATACTATCAGGCCTTGATTAACTTTCTTGATTTGTGCCATGAAATAAAGGCCTTAAAAAAATAAAGGAAGATACCATATGAGGGTGCAGCAAATAAAATTCCTAATCCAATGCCTCCCAAGAGAAAGGCTGCGACTACCATTCCACCACCGCTCAAGATTGTAGTTATGATATTTAAAAGCTCTCCATGGTTAATTGCCTCAACTACTGGCTCCAGGAGCTTTGTTTTATGGTCAAATCCCAAGATAAATGACCCTATTTTATAACAATAATTGTAAATAAAATATATGGTTAAAGGATTACATATCAAGGTTCCAACCGCTGCTGTTATCTTACTTGCCTTAAAGGCTAAGGCCAATGCTATAGCAATGATTGTGTGAAAGGGAATAGTTGGTGTCATACCCATAAATATACCAAAGGCCATGCCTAAGGCTAACTCATGAGGATGACCTCTAAGCCTAATAAGTCTAAGGTATATATATCGGAATTGACGGTTAAAACGCATTTTTGCTCATTTTTTGTTAGTGTTTCTTATCTTTATTGCCTGCCCGCCATACATCAGGCGGGCCTGCCCGCTCGCCACGCCCGCCTGCCATTTTGCGAGGAACGAGCAGGCATGACCTTTCGAGATAGGCGAGGATTCATAGGAGGTTCTGTTACGAAGATCTGGCATTTATCAGGGCACGCCCTATGAAAAAGTCGCTTGCAATGAAGCAGGTAAAAGATAATAAGTTTTAAAGTCTTATCCTGCAAGAGAAAAAAGTCTACTTATCCATGAATGCAAATAAAGAAAATTCAAGAGAAAGGTAGTTAAAGAGCAATCTATTGCCAGACGAGGTAGGGACATACCAGTTAGTACCTTATGAATAAATTTGAGCCTAAAAGGGACAGAAAAGTTTTTGTGGAATCCTACTCAATGTCAAATTTCAAAATCCAAATTTCAAACCCGCCTGCCAGATGGAGGGCAGGTCAATGTCAAATATCAAATGACTAAATTGAGCAAATGCTTAGACTATGATGAATCCTGCCGTCACCGGATCCAATATGTTTTGTCATTTGGCCCCGATTTTATCGGGATTGGCATTTGAGCTTTGACGTTTGGTCAATTCCGGCTTGTCCGGGTTAGGTATTGAGTTGATCTAATGAAAATCTTGATCGTGCATCTAAGGTTAGATCATTTCGTTGGCCTTTCATTATCCTGTGATACCCGGCAACAGCAATCATAGCCCCATTGTCTGTGCAGAGTTGCGGACTTGGGATATAAAGATCGATTCCTTTTTTACTCATTGCTTGTTGTAGTTTACTACGTAAATTGTTATTTCTGGCTACTCCTCCTGCAAGCATGACTGATTTTACCGCAACTTGCGCTGTTGCTGTAATTACCTTATCAGTGAGGATATCAACAACAGCAGCCTGAAATGATGCAGCGATATCTGCTATTGTAATTTTATTTTTTTCTTCTTTGTGATCGCGCCATTTTTTAACATAAAGAGCAACAGCAGTCTTGAGACCGCTAAAGCTGAAGTTAAGGGAGTCTTTGGATAGGTAGGCCCTTGGAAAATTAATGGAATCGGGGCGGCCTGTAGCAGCAAGTTTTTCTATTACAGGGCCTCCGGGGTAGCCTAATTCGAGAAGTTTTGCGACCTTATCAAAGGCCTCACCCGCGGCATCGTCCAGTGTTTGGCCCAACACGGTATAATCCCCAAAGTCACGGACATGATAAATGTTTGTATGGCCACCTGAAACAGTGAGGGCAAGGAATGGGAAAGGAGGGATTCTTTTTTCTAAGAAAATAGAGAGGATATGACCCTCTAAATGATTTATTCCGATGAGAGGAGTGTTGTTAGCATAGCTATAGGCTTTGGCGAAATGAATACCAACTAAGAGGGCCCCAACAAGACCAGGTCCCACAGTAACTGCTATTCCATGAATATCTTTATTGGTGAGTCCAGCTTCCCTTAGTGATTCCCTTACAACAGGAACAATATTTCTAATATGTTCTCTTGAGGCAATTTCCGGGACTACCCCTCCATATCTGTGGTGAACAATAATCTGAGAGTTAATAATATTAGATAATAATGTGTTTCCATTTTCCACTATTGCAGCACAGGTGTCATCGCAGGAGGTATCTATTCCAAGTATGATCATATTCAAGCTTAAGCTATAAGCTATACGTTCAAAGTTGTTTGTAGACCGTTGTTCTGCCTTCAGCAGATGAAAGAATTATCCATCATCTTCTTTTTTAACTTTAAACTGAAAACTTTAGGCACTTATAACTTTTCTATTATTCTTTAGAGGCCTTTTTATTTCTCAACTGATCTATTCGTTTTATAATCTTTCTGAGATGTTCAGCCATTAATCCAGCATTCTGGTAACGTTGATTAACGTCCTTAATTAAGGCCTTATCTATTATTTTTTCAATAATCAGTGGAATTTTTGGATTAAACTTCCTTACTGAGGAGTGTTTTTCTTTGGCAATCTGAAACATGAGTGAAGTCATATCGTCAGAAACAAAGGGCTTTTGTCCGCTTAGCAACTCAAAAAGAACTACCCCTAATGAAAATATATCTGAACGTCCGTCGATTTTTTTCCCACTTACTTGTTCAGGAGACATATAAGAGGGAGTGCCTAAAACAACACCTGTTTTTGTCTTAGATGATGATGTGATCCTGGCGATGCCAAAATCCGTAACCTTTATATTACCTGTATCTTTAAGTAACATAATATTAGCTGGTTTTATGTCCCTGTGAACAACATTGTTGTTGTGGGCATAATCTAAGGCATCAGCTACTTGGGTTATGATGTGAAGCACATCTCTCAAGGGGAGGAGCTTTCCTTTATGGGTATATTTTGCTAAATCTTCTCCTTGTAGGTATTCCATAGCTATATAGGCTAAGTCGTGTTCTTCGCCAGCATCGTATATAGACACAATGTTGGGGTGGTTTAACAGACCTGCTGACTCTGCTTCCCTGAAAAAGCGTTCCTTTATATCTGACAGCTCTCCTTCTTCAAATTCAGATAATCGTAAGGTTTTTATAGCAACAGTCCTATGTATAGTGGGATCTTCTCCTTTATAAACAATCCCCATTGCACCCCTGCCTAATTCCCCTGAAATTTCATATCTGCCAAGTGTTGGTTTAGTATCAAGGCCGTCTATTGTTGCCCCAATATCACCAGGATGGATGCCACTGGCACCAAAGATCATAGAAGATTCAGCACCTTTTAATTTAGGTATCCTCTCGCCTAAGTCTTTAAAATCACTGCCATCCTCAATGATCAAATTATATGTTGATAATGCCTTGTTAAATTGCCTTTTCCTTTCATAATCGAGGCCAAGATTGTATAAAAGATCCTTGACCCCTGGTTCATCTGTAGGACATTTTCGAAATTTTTCACTGGCGAGATCAAGCATTCCTTGCTGTTGGAAAGAAAGACCAAGGGCCTTGTTTGTTTCAACAGAATCAGCCTCTACTTTCTCTTTGGTTTTTTCAGTGATGAAAAAATTTCTGCTAACAACTAAGATATAGCCCAGAACCAAAAGAACTAGTTGAGGTGTAATCTTAAGCCATATATTTGAGCGAAAAAAGAGAATTGTTCCAGCTGTTCCGTAAGAGAGAAGGAGGATGAGTGTGATGATTGCACCGGTACCAGCCTTTAGCCTAGTCAGGAGAAATGAAATATAGAGTCCAAAAAGGAGGATAATGCCTAGCTCAAGAAATGAGGTCCATTGAGGCCGCATAAAAAATTCTTCTTTTAAGATATTTGACACCGAGTTCGCTATTATCTCCACGCCTGGTAAATTACTCGATATAGGTGTCACAAAGCGGTCCCCAATTCCAGGGGCAGTGGGTCCAAGGATGACTATCTTGTCTCTGAAGAGGCTTGTTTGAAATTCATTTTTAAGAACCTTTCTGAATGGCGTCATGTGAAAGGCAATCCCTGGCCCGTCATTCCATTTAATGAGTGTTGACATGTTTAAATCTGTGGCTGGAATCTTGACTGTCTTGGATGGGGAGACCTTTATATTGATTTCCTGGCCCAAGATAAGCCTGATCTGATTGTAGTTTAATCCCTTGAAGGTTTTTACTATTGCAATAGGAAATGATGGGATGAAGGTATTGTCTAAATAACCAATGGCGTGAATCTGAGTCCTGATGGAGCCATCATTATCTGGAAAAAGGTTTATATGGCCAATTCCTGCAACTGAATTCGCAAGGGAAGGAAGAAGTGGCTTTATCTTGGAAAGCCACATAACGGAGCTTGTTGCCCATTCATCCTTAAGGCCAAGTATAATTTTATAGGAGTTTTTGGCCAGATAATCGGGAACCTCATCGTCTCTTCCCGCACTCCTTGTATCAAAATAAATGGGCAGAATTATGTTGCCGGCCTTTTTAAAAGATTCAGCTAATTTGGTGTCATTATCCATGTTGGACTCTGCCTTATTTAATAATTGATAAAATGTTTTGGCAGATAAACCTTTATTTTTTAAATCGAGATCGGCATATATTTTCTTTAGTTCTCTAATCGTTTTGAGGCCAGAACTTTCCTCTGGCTCATTAAACATAATATCCAGGGCGATAACCTTGGCACCAGCCATTGCAAGATTGTTTATAGCATTGGCAAGGATGTTTCTCGGCCAGGGGAAACGACCGATTTCATCTAAATCATCATCATCAATAACTACTATCTCAATATCTGGATTTCTTTCTCCAGAGGCACTGAGCTTGGATCGGAGGTCAAATGTTTTTTTCTCTATAACGTCTGTAAAATCACCAAGGCCTGTCACGAACATGAGTATAAATAGAAGGGTAAGGATCAGGCCTATTGACCATCGAGGAATACTTTTTTTAAATGGCATCATTCTCCCTCAATTTTCTAAATTGAAATATAAGGCTTTATTTTTAGATAGCGTAGTCTTCCCATGCCAGGTACATTTTTTATCTCTTCAAGTGTCTTAAATGGACCGTAAAGGGATATGTAATTAGTGATCTTTTCAGCGAGCGTTGGCCCTATACCAGGTATAGTATCCAGTTCTTCCAGACTTGCAGTATTTACAGATATAGGGATTTTAAGAGTAATTTTATATGCTGCGGGCATAGTTCCAGTTGAGATATATATGTGCCTATTCTCTGAGCTGATCTGAACATTTGCCCCCTGAGCAACAGAAGGATATGTATCACACAATTTTGCGTCAATCAGGTTTGCCTTCAAATAACCGGCTTTGGTCATCAATTCCTTTAAAGAAGGTTCCCCATCAAACTCATAGACGCCAGGGTTTTTTACCATGCCAGTGACAAGGATAAAAATATTGTTTTCCCTTTCGATAGAGCCAAGATTTCCTTGTGCAGAAAACAGGTTATTTATTCCCCATCCAAGAAGGAGGATTAGAATAAGAATGAAAAGACCTATATGCTGGTTGCTATTTTTTTTCTTTTTCATTACCCAGACCAAAGGCTTCATGCAAGGCCCTTGTTGCAAGTTCGGTATATTTTTCTTCTATAATACAGGATATTTTTATCTCAGAGGTGCTGATCATGCTTATATTGATATTTTCCTTTGATAGGGTCTCAAACATCTTGGAGGCAACTCCAGCATGGTTTCTCATACCCAGTCCAACAATAGATACTTTGGAAATACTTTGATCTCCGAGCACCTTTTCTGCCCCTATTTCACGGGCAACTTCTTTTAGCAATTTTATGGTCTCCTGAAAATCTGTTTTGGTGACTGTAAATGTGAGATCCGTTAAACCCTCAACACTGGTATTCTGGACAATCATATCCACCACTAACCCAGCCTTAAAAACAGGATCAAATATTTTAAAAGCAATTCCAGGACTATCAGGCACCTTGGTTATTGTAATTCTGGCCTCATTTTTATCATAGACAACACCAGAGACCATTACCTTTTCCATCTCCTTACTTTCTGCTACCACCATTGTTCCCTCACTCCTTATAAAAGATGACCTAACATGCAGGGGCACATTAAATTTTTTAGCAAATTCAACTGATCGTATATCTAAAACTTTGGCCCCTAAACTGGCAAACTCTAACATTTCTTCATAGGATATTCTCTCCAGTTTTCTAGCGTGGGTGCAGATATTTGGATCGGCTGAGAATACACCTTCCACATCTGTAAAAATCTCACATAGATCTGCCTTTAGTGCTGCTGCCAGAGCTACTGCAGTAGTGTCTGATCCCCCTCTCCCTAAGGTAGTAATATTTTTTCTTTCATCGATTCCCTGGAAACCTGCTACAGCTATAATTCTGTTTTCATCTAACTCCCTTAGGATCGGATCAGTTTCAACCTTCCTGATCCTTGCCTTACCGTATATTTGGTCTGTATGGATGGCTGCCTGGAAGCCAAGAAGGGAACGACAATCATAACCCATGGACTTTACTGCCATAGCAAACAAGGATACGCTCACTTGCTCACCTGTTGCCATCAAAACATCTAATTCTCTTGTATCAGGGGTATCCGTTATCTCTTTAGAAAGCCTAATCAAGGAATCTGTCCGTCCGGCCATTGCTGAGAGAACCACCACAAGCCTGTCCCCTTTTTTACAATATTCAATTACCCTCTCAGCAACCTTTTTTATCTTTTCGATGCTTCCAACGGAAGTGCCGCCGTACTTTTGTACTATTAATGCCATATTTGGTGAACCTATCTCTTGATTTTAATCTCTCGATATTTTTTAATTTAATTTTGATGTTCTC
>Ga0315546_1000613_pt1 | contig 24913 bp, 27 predicted proteins | sample SalMarSW160170MG_FD_203833 | JGI IMG/M metagenome (GOLD analysis project Ga0315546, IMG submission 203833) | Salt marsh sediment microbial communities from the Plum Island Ecosystem LTER, Massachusetts, United States - Salt Marsh Sediment SW1601-170 ...
ATCCCACCTTCTCCCCGTATCAGTGATGTAAAACACCTGGTTGTAATCAATATCAAGATACGGCTCGGCAATAATGCCCAGCCCTTTGTAATCATACCTTTTCCACAAATCCAGATTGCTTATCCTCGACAGCGGACTCCCATGCATGCAAGTGGTCTTAACCGGTGCCAGTTTGCGCAGGTTTTCCAGATTTTCCTTAAAATCACGAATGGCTTCAGAATAAATATCAACCTTTGAGCTTTGAGCTTTGAGCTTACGAAAATCCTTTCTCCTGCTTACAGCAGAAAGATTTTCGTAGTGATACCCAATCTCATGCCCCATTTCAGCTATTCGTTTGATGATATCTTCATCATAACTCTCTTCTAAAATACGAAAGAAATAACTCGCTGTTATACCAGCTTTTTTTTCAATCTTGGCAATGACAAGGGCATTCCCCTGTAGACGATCCACATCATGACGGAGGATTACTGTTTTACCGTCACTATGTTGTTGGATAAAATCTCGCAGTGTTTGGAATGAATAGCCGTTGGTGAGAAGCTCTTGTATGCGTTTTTTGTAAGTTGTCGGGGTAAAGTCTTGCATTTACTGCCTGGAAATCACATTATCTCCAGGATCTTATCAAACATTTTTTGGGCTACATTTTTTCCAAAAAGATCACGTTGTTCTTGTGACGGATTGAATGTCTCTATAGTGTTTACAAAATCATCAGAATCAACATCAACCAGGAACGAGTAACCAGTCGAAGATCCCGACTCCTTTGAATAAGCAGCGGGGCAACGAGTAACGAGTAACAACGAAGTCATCATGTCCCTTTATCTAGGAAAGTTATTTACTTATTTAAGGACGTACCGGGTTTCACAGGCGGGCCTCGTCTTCATCAATGGCATCCCAGCTGCCTTGTTCCGCAAGTTTTGCCAGGTGGAATTTTCTTATAAGGGCTGGGAGGACATGCGAATTTTCCAGGTCAAAGCTGTCGCCCGGCCCATAGAGGTTCGTGGGCATCAAAGAGATGGGGTTAAAGCCATACTGCCTCCGGTAGGCCTGGCACATCTTTATGCCGGCAATCTTTGCAATCGCGTACCATTCGTTGGTCGGCTCCAGCGGCCCCGTAAGAAGGTATTCCTCTCTCATGGGCTGGGGAGCCAACCTCGGATAGATACATGAGGAACCAAGGAAGAGCAGCTTTTTGGCGCCGTACTCCCAGGCTGCGTGGATCACATTGGCCTGGACAAGCAGAGTGCTCCTAATGAATTCAGCGGGATAGGCATCGTTCGCATGAATGCCACCCACCTTGGCCGCCGCAAGAAAGACGTACGCCGGCCTTTCACGCTTAAAAAACTCCGTCACCCCTACCTGATCGGTCAGGTCAAGGGCGTCGTGACTCATGTATATGATATCTTGAAAACCATTTTCTTCGAGCGCCCGAAGGATCGCTGACCCCACAAGGCCGCTGTGTCCGGCCACATATATCCTGTCATGTTTATTCATAGTAGTTCAGGACCTTAAACCCCTTCTTCTTGATCAAGGCATCCCGCTTTGCCAGTGCAAGATCCTCAGAGACCATTTGTTTTACCAGTTCAGTGAAGCTCACGCGTGGAGACCAGCCCAGTTTTTCCCTGGCCTTTGAGGCGTCGCCCAGGAGATCATCAACCTCAGTCGGTCTGAAATACCGGGGGTCAACGCGGATGATGACGTCACCCGTAGAGGTTCTGACGCCCACTTCATCAATCCCGGCGCCTTCCCATGCAATCTCAAACCCCAGTTCCTTACCGGCGAGCTTTGCAAACTCCCGCACCGAATGCTGCTCTCCTGTCGCGATGACATAGTCTTCCGGTTCAGGCTGCTGGAGTATGCGCCATTGGGCCTCGACATAATCCTTGGCGTGCCCCCAGTCCCTTTTCGCGTCAAGATTTCCCAGGTACAGGCAATCCTGGAGGCCCATCGTTATCCGCGCAAGGCCCCGGGTTATCTTCCGTGAGACAAAGGTCTCTCCCCGGATCGGCGACTCGTGATTGAACAATATCCCGTTGCAGGCGTAGATGCCGTAAGCCTCCCTGTAATTCACCGTTATCCAATAGGCGTAAAGCTTGGCGACACCATAGGGACTTCGCGGGTAAAAGGGGGTGGTCTCTTTTTGAGGCGTCTCCCGGACCTTTCCGTACAGTTCACTGGTGGATGCCTGGTAAAACCTTGTCCTCTGTTCAAGGTTTAAGATCCTGATCGCCTCAAGGATGCGAAGCGTGCCCAGGGCGTCCGCGTTGGCCGTGTATTCGGCTGTCTCGAAAGAGACCTGCACATGGCTCTGGGCCGCCAGGTTATATATCTCATCCGGCTGTACATCCTGGGTGATCCGGATCAGGTTGGTGGAATCGGTCAGATCCCCGTAATGGAGGATAAACCGCCTGTCTTTTTCGTGGGCATCTTTATAAAGATGGTCTATCCTTTCCGTGTTGAAAAGAGAGGACCTCCTTTTCACCCCATGAACCTCATACCCCTTTTCCAGTAATAGTTCGGCCAAATAGGCCCCATCCTGCCCTGTAATGCCTGTGATTAACGCCCGTTTCAAAACAATACCTCGCAGCTAAAGGTCTTTGGGATTAAATAGCTTTTATACCACCATAATCATATTTGTTTCTTCATCCAAGTTATTGATAAGAGCCTTGACCTGAAATTCGTGATGAGGTTTATCTAGGTATGAATTTTTGTTTAAGAACAAGCCAGAGGAAAACCGGTGCGGAGATTACAATCCGTACCCAGAGATGTCCGGGCTGTCTCACCAGACGCGGCAGCCATTCAAGGCCCAGTCTCTGAAAGCAGCGATCCGAACGCTTCACAGTTCCCGTGTAAAAATCAAACACCGCGCCTACGGCTGCGATGAACGTTACGTTCAATTTGTCTTTATTCCGGTATATCCATTTTTCCTGCTTAGGTGCGGTCATGCCCACCCATAGAACGTCCGGACCGGCCGCATTTACGGCATCTATCATCTGCCGGTTGTCTTCTCCGGTAAATACATCCTTAAACGGCGGCGAAAAAGTGCCGGCCACGCTAACGTTCGGAAAATCTTCTGCCATCCTCGCACTTATCCGTGCAAGGGTCGCTTCCGTCGAACCAAGAAAAAAACAGCGCCCCTGCCCCCGCTGATTCATGGATTCATTCACCCCCCGGAACACATCACTGCCGGTAATACGCCGCCGGATCCGGCCCTTCAGAAAATGGGAAGCCAGAATAATTCCGGCGCCATCCGGAACGACCATATCGGCATCCAATAGTGCGGTCCGGAACGTACCGTCTTCAGCAGCCTTGACCAGTGAATGCGGGTTCGCGCACACAAGGGTTTTGGCCTTTCCGCCTTCGGAAATCCAGGCGCTAATCTGCACAATACAGGATTCAATTCCACATGATATTATGGGGTAATCCAGGATTTTTTCAGTTGTCAGCATTCAATCGTCAGTTGACTTTTACCGATTCAGCCCAAGGCGCAATCGGTAATTTTTGGATTGTTTTTTACCGATTCAGCCCAAAGCGGAATCGGTAAGCCCGGGATATCTTCGGTCCGCATCGCTATTGGAGAACCCCTTTCAGGCGCTTGGCCAGCTCCTCCGTCACCAATCGCTGGCCCTTAGCGTTCATGTGAATCGTGTCATAGAAAAGGTCGTAACGGGTCTCGAAGGCGCGGCTGTAATCGAGGAAGACGACATCCGGATCCTCCCTGGCCAATTTCCGGAAAAGTTCCCGAACCTGCTCCCTTTTTTCCGCATCGATCCGGTTGAGGATGTCCACCGTGGGCAAATTTACCAGGGCGACCTTGACGCCGCGGGCGCGGGCAAAGGCGATCGTACTCAGGAAGGTGCGGTAAGCCGCCGCCTCCACGGAGACAGGGCGGCTCCGCCCTTTTTCGACCGCCCGGCGGGCCAGCGCCGGATTAAACGCCTGCAGCTTGAGGTTCTCCCTCACCCCCAGCCATCCCCGCATTGCCAGTGACAGGGTCACCTCGTCATACCGGCTGGTGCGCCAGATCTTCCGCAGCCAGTACTCATCGAGACTTTTGCACTGGCCCTTGAGATACGCCGCCATCCCCGGGTCGCCGATAAAGGGGAAGAAAAGACGGTACGAATTGGCGCTGAGACCTTCGCCTGCAAAACTGGACGCCTCCACGTCATACACCAAAACTTTCACGTCTGGCTGCTGTGTCAGGAAAAACCGAACCATTGCAGCACGATCGACCGTATTGGCACCGTTGACGGCAAACTTGGCCGCCTTTACACCCAACGCCCGCCCGAGCAATGCATCGTCGATCCCCAGAATGGTCCGGGAATGGCCCACAAAAACGACCTGCGCAGGCTTGTCCAGGCCGAAATAGCGCCGAAGGCCCACGTCCAGAAAAGCGCAAATCCCGTAATCCAGCAGGAAGATGACGAGCAGGAAACCCGCCGCCCATTTGAGAAATGCCGGCCATGAAAGTCCCGCTGCCGCGTCGTCTTCGCTTTTTATTCGGTCAGGCCACAGATTCAATGCCTTTTCGGTCAACCAGGTTAAGCAGTTTGACCGCCGCAGGGCCGGGTTTCTTTCCGCCAGACTCCCAGCTCGCCACAGATGTCTTGCTGACGTTCAGGTAAGCAGCAAAGACCGCCTGGCTGACGCGATAGCGTAACCGTATCTGCTTTATTTCCCTCGGTTGGTAAGTCTTCACGGGCGGCAGGCAAAGCGCATCAAATTCTCGCATAGTCATCTCATTCATTATGCCCGCATCACGCAAACCCTTTGCCGTCTCATGGACGACGGACAGAATGTTGTCTCGTTTGGTTTTCATTGCAGTTCACCTCATATAATTCGCCACATTGTAACGCTGCTTTAATTTCGTCGGGCTTCATTGCGAGATAATATTTTGTCAGGCGCTTCAGGGCCTTTATCTCATCGTCTTCAATGTTATCCCGACTGTTCTTGGAAAACATGTACAGGAAGAACGCTTTTTTGCCTGCCTGAAATCCGAGCAGTGTTCTCCAGCTTCCACGCTTTCCCTGGCCGGGCATGGCAATCCGCTTCTTGAACAGCCCGGCTCCGAGGCTGGCGTCGATCTGTCCTTTATTCATGGTGGCCACTGCCTGGCAAATCTGGATGTCTGTCAAACCCTCGCGTCGTACCAAGCGCGTGAACACCTTTGAGAGATAAATTTTCACAAAAAATCTCTTACGAAATCATTTTCTATTCTATATAACCCAGCTATATACATATAGTCAAGCTGTTTCAAATGCCGTCCATGAAAGCCGCACTGCGGCGTCGTCTTCATTTTGCATATTAGAACTGGAAATAGATAAACTGGTTGCTGCTGACTCCCAGGATGGAGATGCCGAAAATCAGGGCGGCGTAGGCGGCCCAGCGAACGGGCAGCGGCCATAGCCGGCCTTCCCCGTACCGGTAAAGGGGTGCCCACCCTTTCACCTGAATGACCTGTACCGCCAGTAGAAAGACGATGGCGCACAGGGAAAGGGCCGTGGTCAACTGCGAAGACCCCGCATAGAAAGGCCCACCCATCCTCGTAAAAATCCCCTTAATGATCGTCCAGGCATCCGCTACGGACGCGGCCCGAAAAAATACCCAGGCCAGGGCCACGACATGGAAGGTGATGAAAATCCTGAGACCCTTGACGATGCCGGCCGGCAGCCGCAACCAAGCCGCAAGCCGCTGCCCCGGCCGGTGCAGCAACTTCTCGACCAGGTAAAAAGTGCCGTGCAGGGCGCCCCAGATCAAAAAGGTCCAGGCGGCCCCATGCCAAAAACCACTGGCTACAAACACTACCAGGATGAGGACCATCCAGCGCCACCGGGTCTCCAGGCGATTTCCGCCCAGCGGAATGTATAAATAGTCCCGAAACCAGGAGGTCAGGGAGATATGCCACCTTCGCCAGAAATCGGCAATCGATGCCGCAAAATAGGGCAGCCGGAAATTCGGGAGCAGATCATATCCCAGGATCCTGGCCGTCCCGATGGCGATATCGGTATAGCCGGAGAAATCACAGTAGATCTGGAAGGTAAAGAAATAGGCCGCCAAAAGCAGAGACGGCCCCGAATAGGCGCCGGGATCGGCAAAGACCTCATTCACATAGATGGCCAGCCGGTCGGCAATAACCAATTTCTTGAACAGGCCCCAGAGGATGAGTTGAAGCCCCGACGCCAGCCGATCGAGATCAAACCGCGTCTGCCGTTGAAACTGCGCCAGCAGGTTCCCCGCCCGATCGATCGGACCGGATACCAGCTTCGGAAAGAAGCCGACAAATAAGGCCAGGCGCCCGAAGTGATTCTCCGCTTCCACCTTGCCAAAGTACACATCCAGGGTATAGCTCAGCGCCTGGAATGAATAGAAAGAGAGACCCACGGGCAGGGCAATCTGAAGCACCGGCAAGGCCGGAGCCCCTCCCAGCGTTTGAACCACTGACGACAGCGATTCCTGTGCGAAATTATAATACTTGAAGAAAAAAAGCGTTCCCAGACTGGCCGCCAAGGCCGCCCCCAGATACAGCCGCTGCACCCACCGCTCGCCGCCGGCTGCGATCCGGCGGGCACAGAACCAATGGACGACCGTCACCCCCAGCAGCAGGAACAGATACTCCCAGCGCCAGCAGGCATAGAAGAAATAGCTGCCGATGAGAAGAATTAGCCACCGCCACCGGCCGGGCGTAAGAAAATGTACGGCTATAATGGCGGAGAAGAAAAGGGCAAACTGGAAAGAATTAAACAGCACGAACTCGACGCCTTTCAGAACCTTTTTGGATTACACTCTCGTAAATACCCATCAGACGATCCAGTAAGCGATCCGCCGCGTATTCTTCCTGCAGCTTCTGCCGCCCGGCTTCACCCAGCTTCCGGCAAAGCGACGGATCCTGCCAAAGCGTCTGAATCTTTTCCGTCAAATCCGCGACCTTGCCCGGTTCATAGAGGAGCCCGGTCGTGCCGTCTTCAACTATCTCCGGTAAGCCGCCGATATTGCGGGATTTTACGCAGGGGTTTCACGTTTTACACTAATGCGCGCGCTATTGCGGTATATGCAAATATGACAAACTCGTAAAAAGTCCCAATTCCCCTCCCCTTGTGGGAGGGGATTAAGGGGAGGGGGAGGTAACTAGTTGAAATGCTACCTTTTTCATCCTCACCCCAACCCTCTCCCATCGAGAGAGAGGGATTTTTTCGACTTTTTACGAGACCATCAAATATGGGCTCCAATATAATCTTGATGCGGCCTGTCTCATTATCTGACCAAAGACATAGGACTCCCAAAAAGCGCCTGCATGCGATGAGGAAAATAAATCCTCTGCAGAACGAAATCCAGCCAGAAAGGCCGCCAGACCTGTATCCAGAAAAACCAGTTTGGGAGATTTGATCAACCGCTTGGCCCGGTTGCCATAATATGGTTCGATCAGGGAAACGACGGCCGAGGCTTGCAAAAGGCTCAGCCATTTGCGTGCGGTATTGGGCGCGATCCCTGTATCCCTGGCCAAATCCGAATAGTTGAGGACCTGAGATGTCCGGAGCGCACAAGCTCGAAGAAAGCGGTTAAAATCCTGCAAATCCACAACCCGCAAGATATTACGCACATCCCGCTCCAGATATGTAGCCACATATGAGGGAAACCACAAATCCGACTCGGCATTGACATGCAGCTCCGGATACCCGCCAAGAAAGATATGCAGATAATACGCAATGATAATGCAAATTATGCAAACAGAAAATTATTATGACCCTATTTCGTTCTCAGACTACCGACGCCTCTGCCACGTTCATTTCAACGCTGGACCATCGGCAGGCGGCAACCCGCCTGGATTTTTTGAGAGGTGTGAAACTTACACATACACACCTTGTCTTAAGGGACAAGTGTTTAAAATTGTTGCGGTAGGTCAGGATGATGCAGGCGTCTGTGGGCTTTCCGGGTTTCTTTCTTTTTTCCTATTTCAGGGCTGTAGGATATTGTCGAGCAGCGGGGAGGACGGTTCGGAAAAGGGATTAACCACGCTAATACCTCTCCAAGTGAAACCATTTTGTAAATCTTCACTGACAAGCAGGCGGCAGTGATTGTCAGCGGCAACCGCCATAATCAAGGCATCCCAAATCTGCAGCCGGTGATCAATTGACAGATCAATTGCAGCCTGGAAAGCAGACCAGGATGAGTCGGCAACTTCAAAACTGTCGGCCCAACCCATAATCGCCTCACGTGCAAGCCCTGGCTCTCGTTTTGCCTTTCCGGTGAGAATCCGGAAAAGCTCCCCCAGAGTTTGCGCAGGAAGCAGGACAAGGTCTGCTGGCAATTGTTCTATCAGCCGGATAGCACCGGCGCATCGGGCCGCATCGCCGACCCCCTCGGCATAGGCCAAAATATTCGTATCCAGGGCTACACGCATGATGAATCTTCATATAGTTCGTCACGGGTCCAATTTCGAGAACCGGTCACGTCCTGGGTTTTCAACCGGGATAAAAGCAGGTTTTTCATCGCATTTTTTTGCAACGCCGCTGAATTAACAGAAGTAATTTTTGCAACAGGCGTACCTCTTGAGAGAATCGTAATTTCTTCACCCATTCTCACTTCCCGCAGTAAATTGGAAAATCCACGATTCGCATTTGCTGCCGTGATGGTTTTCATACTGTTATCCCCCCGATAAAAGTAGTTTATAGCACTACTTTATTGCGATTATGGCCCGCTGTCAAGCTTGTTTTTACCCGATAGGAAACACCTGTTCCGGACCAGGACCATTCCCGGGCCTGATACCGGAGGCGGCATCTCCAAAACTTGCATGGACCCGTCTTTAACTCTTTGAGCGGAAACCGGGATTGAAAGCACCGTACGAGTTACCGAAAACAGGTTTGACCGGAGACAGGTAAAAAGATTGAACCGCAAAGTTTCAAAGGATGCAAAGGGTTTTGTTCTTAGTATCGACTCTCGAAGAAAAATTCAGGGCCCTGTACACGACCTTGCCCTGGCGGGCAGTAAAAGTGCTCCAATTTGGGGAATCTATCAGCCATGCTGCCCTGAGTGAATGAAGCGCGCGGGCGGTTGAAAAATCTCAATTACCCAAAACCGGCATTACCGGAAATGGGTAATGAAGAGACAAAGAATAGTTACCGAAAATGGCTCAAGGCTGAAATCGGAATTTCTACACACTTCAGCTCAAAGCGCGAGTGTGTTAATTTTTTACCGGTTTGGCCTTGGGCTAAATCGGTAATTTCTGGCTATATTTTGCCGGTTTGGCCTTGGGCGGAATCGGTAAGGGCGGAATCGGTAAGCCCCCAGATACAGCCGCTGCACCCACCGCTCGCCGCGGGCTCCGATCCGCCGGGCACAGAACCAATGGACGACCGTCACCCCCAGCAGCAGGAACAGATACTCCCAGCACCAGCAGGCATAGAAGAAATAGCTGCCGATGAGAAGAATTAGCCACCGCCACCGGCCGGGCGTGAAAAAATGGACGGCTACAATGGCGGAAAAGAAAAGGGCAAACTGGAAAGAATTAAACAGCACGAACTCGGCGCCTTTCAGAACCTTTTTGGATCACACTCTCGTAAATACCCAACAGACGATCCAGTAGGCGATCCGCCGCATATTCTTCCTGCAGCTTCTGCCGCCCGGCTTCACCCAGCTTCCGGCAAAGCGACGGATCCTGCCAAAGCGTCTGAATCTTTTCCGTCAAATCCGCGACATTGCAGGGTTCATACAGCAGGCCCGTCACGCCATCATCGACGATTTCCGGCAAACCGCCGATCCGGGAGCAAATTATAGGCAACCCGTAAGACATCGCCTCTAAAAGAACCGTAGGAAAGCCCTCATAGCAGCGGGTGGCAAAAACCACCATTCGGGCATCATGATAGAACTGATTCAAGTCTTCAGCATTCAGTTGCCCCAGAAAGTCGCAGTTATTAGGCTTTTGCTTTGGCACCTCCGGCATGCGATAAAAAGAGCCGGCGAACTTAAACGGCACGTCGCCAAGCCGACTTGCAGCCTCAACAAGGGTCAGGATATCTTTCTCCGGGCTGATCCGGCCGATATAAGCGACATAGTCGCCACTTCCGCTGCTGCTCGATGCCCCGCCGGGCAATGACATGGGATTGGGCAATACCGTTATCCGCTCAGCCGGCAGTCCTTCCCGAACCAGTAAATCCTTTTGGAAGGAACTCAGGCACAGAAAGTGATCCACGTGGTCATAATAGCGCCGCAATATCCGCGCCGCCGCCGTCCTGAGGGCGTAGCCCGTGCTTTTGAAAAGACTATTTTCGCAATTGCGCAAAACACACCAGTATTCCCGCCCACTTAGACAACGATGGCATATTTCGCCATGACTTAGAAGAAGTCCATTAGGACAGACAAGCCGAAAATTATGAACAGTCATTACCACCGGCACACCGAAATCTTTGCACACCGGCAGGATGGAAGGCGAAATCAGAGCATACAGATTATGAATGTGTACAACATCAGGACGATTAATTTTTAGAAACTCTTCAAATGCTTTCGCGGCAAAGGGATTATGTATGCCCGAAAAAAAAGCTGCCGCTTTGCCGGACAGCTTATCTTCAATCTCCGCGCTGGAGCGACTGAAACGGCGAACCGAAATGCCGCGCTCCACAAGCAGAGCAGCAAGCTTTTCAATCACCATTTCTTCTCCGCTTAACTTGCCGTAGTCGTTATGAACGATGGCAACAGATAATTTCATTTATTCTTACACCGGCCGGTAGCGGCCTTTCCAAAGATTAATTATCATTTTATCAACTATTGAGGAATAGCCGCGCGGCGGCTGTCTTTTACAGTACTGCAATGCCTGCCAGACACCTTCACAAAAACGCACAAGCCCCCATGCAGAAACAAGCGATAGGGAATTATCTCCCATTCGTTTTCTTTCTTCATCAGTTAAATTGATAAATCTGCTCATTAACTGCGAAAGTGCTTCTGTACTATGTGAATTAAAATACCACCCATTGTAACCGTCACGGACCAAAGTTTTTGCGCATCCACACTGCTTACTTACAAGTACAGGCAAGCGGCATGCCATTGCTTCATTCACAACCAGGCCCCACGTTTCGCCAAAAAGGCTCGGCAGAACAAAACAATCTGCGACGCCATAGATTGCGCAAAGGTTTTCCTGCGACTGAAACGGCAGAAATGTAACCTTCACATTATGCCGAAGCGCGGTATTTTTTAAAGCAGCTGCATCAGGGCCATCACCTACCAGAACCAAACCCCATTTTTCTTTTTCCCTGATTGACGAAAAAGCTTCAATAAGAACATTCCAGTTTTTCTTGGGTATCTGGCGGCCGACACCAAGAAAAAAACGTTCCGGCAAACCGTATTTCTGTCTGACAGTTTCTATATTTTGTCTGGCGACATCCGATTTTTCGGAAAAAAATTGATTATCCACAGCGTTGATGCCGCAAAACATCTGTTTTTCGGCAATGCCCCAAAACTTGTAATCCAGCACATGCGACGGGGCTGGAATAAATACAGCATCAATATTGGCATAAATCCGGCGCTTAACCCAGTTTACAAGCGCTGATCTCGGTACATCATTCAACCGCACGTCATCCATTATAATCACCGGCTTTTTCTTATCTCTTGCCCAACGAACCGCCGTGGCTCCGGAAGGATAAGCTATTGCACCTGCAATCAATATATCGGGATTAAGTTTTTCTAATTCTTTATAAAGATAAGAAGATGCAACCCCGGAGGATATATCTTCTATTCTTTTATCGGGAAAAAGACAAGTCCAGTAACTTGGATAATGTGTTTCAGTTGATTTGGCAGAAAAAGAATAAGGCGAGCCTTTACCGGAAATTTCAATTACATGAAATTCCGCGCCCTTGTTTTGCAGGAAATCCTTTAAAGATTGAAGCCGCGGCAACCAGTAAAGACGAAAATCCGTATGACAAATAACAACTTTTATCATTAATTACTTTTAGAGATTTTTCCTAAGTTCAAAGAATATCTCTGGAGAACCGCTGCCGAGATGATTTTTATTTGCTATTAAATCATCAATTGTTACATTTTTAACTTCCCCATAAAATATGTGTAATTTATCTTTAATTTTATCAAGCCTTTCTAAAAGATAGTCTAACAAATATATCCTAGGTGAAAATTTTTTATCTAGAAAATATCTTTTTACCTCATAGCCACTTTCTTTTAATAAATTTAGAAGCATTAAACTTTTTTTCTTTCCCATAATGTAAAAATGAATTTCTAAAAATATTGCTCTGGGTGGATAATTTTTAAGTAATGATTGCATACCTTTAAATATTTCCAATTCATAGCCTTCTACATCCATTCTAATAAATGTTGGCCGTTTCTTATCACTTAAGAAGGAATCTATACTTTTTACAATCACTTTCTCTTGAGCTTTTTGGGGTGCATATGAAATATCTTCGATAGTATTCAAGTTCTCAAATTCGTAAATCTTAAGTATTGCTTCGCCGTTTTTGCTTCCTAATGCTAGATTATAAGGCAATACATTCTCAAGTTTGTTTTCTTTAATATTTCTTATTAAATAATTAAAGTTATCGCTCGCAGGTTCTACAGCATAGATTAAACCATTTTCTCCAACAATCTTTGATTCCATAATAGTATAATATCCAATATTTGCACCCGCTTCTAATAATACATCACCTTTTTTTAAAGAATTTTTCATTTCTGCAGATGCCAGAGGTTCTCTGATTCGATTTATAATTAAATCACTATGAATGCCTCTTTTTTTTCCATTAAGAACCATCTTATAGTTATTTATCTCTAAAATAATTTCTGTTTTATTATTTGTTATATTTTTTATTATTTTTTCTTCTTTTTTGTATCTATATTTTTCGCTACATTTTTTCAGAATTTTAGAAGCTATTGCAGATAATACAGATAAAAAACCTCTATTTTTATATACGTCTATTAATTTATTTACTTTATTTAATTTCATTTCTTCTTTTTAAAACCCCCACTTTAAATATTATTTAATCACTAGTGCCCAAGTAGATACTTTATATCCTCTAAAGCTATATAAAACAAAGATTTTCCGGATTTCTTTTATTTCTCGATTGCTATTAAGTAAATCAATAACGAATATCATTTTGCAAAAGGATACAGCGCAAAACAAAAAAATATTTTAAGATCTTTTTATTTTGTTCATCTAAAAATGTGCTTTCTTACAAGAAGCCTCATGAGCAGTTTTGAAATTATCATGGGGAGTGCTGCGACCAATAACCAGAAATAAGCTCTAAAATTAAAAGGCGCAATCTTAGTTATCTTTATAAATTCAATTAATGCTTTCCTACACATTCCAAATTTTGCAAAGAGATTTAGTCTCATAGAATACCACTGTGATACGTATTCTCGAAGTCCAGCAACATTTTTATTTTGTTTAAGAAGATCCTTTAATGTATGACCCACAAAATCTTCTTCTGGTGGTGGTCTTAATGGTGTTATTCGGGCTTCTGCAGAGCGTCTATAATAAATAGCTAAAGGTTTTTTAGAATAACCAATATTGGTTTTCAATGCTATGCGTGCCCAGGTCAACAGATCTTCACCCAAGCCAATACCATAGGGGAATCCCCCGATATTATTTATGGCATTCTTTTTTACAACAATTGCTGACGTCCACAAGAGCGGATCCGAACATGATGCAATTACAAAATAGTTTTTTATAAGAACATTATCAGAAGAGTCAGATAGACAATTAATCTTGGGTAACGAAATAGTGCCATCAGGCATTTTAAAGAAATAATTAGAGGCAAAGAGCGAGCAGCCAGAAAAAGCTAAAAGCAAACCACGAATAGTTTCCAGAAACTCTGGCAGCCATTCATCATCCGCATCGAGAAAGGCAATCAGTTCATGCTTTGCTTCTGCCATGCCACGGTTTCTTGCTGCGGAAACTCCCTGGTTTTTCTGATGAAAAAGACGGATACGGGGATCGTCAATGGTCTTTACGGCAGCAGGGCCTTTGTCAGATGAACCGTCGTCCACAACAACAATCTCAAAATCCTGAACGGTCTGGTTCAAAACGGAACGAATTGTCCGCTTTATCGTAGCCTCTTTGTTATAAAGAGGAATTACAACGGAAAAAAATGTCGCCAAATACGACGCCCCCATTCTGCAAACACTTTAATGCTAAAGTCAGACATTATCTTCGACATTGCTTTTTTTCACCCGTGTATTGAGCAAAGGGCATCCCGATCATCGCGAAAAAATAATTGGGAAAATAGATGGTGTATTTGAGAATATTATCCGTGTACATGAACATCGCAAAGCCGCCGAACAGGGTCATTGTCGAGGAGATCAATAGGATACGGTAGAAATTGGTTTCATTTTTCAGCAATGTGCGCATCTTTAGGAAGGTCAGTACAAATCCTGCGAGCAACAACAATAGTCCAACATACCCGTAATTGTACCGGACACTCAGATAATCGTTGTGCGCCTCCCCGGCCCTGAGCATCAGGATAATCTTTAAGACATCATTATCGGAACGAGGGCCATTGCCGAAAACAGGGGAAGCCTCCAGACCAGGCTCCAAAAGACGTTTCCAGGTGGAGCGACCGCTTATGTTCATTCTTTCCGCTTCATAGTAGTTCAACCGCAAGTCGCTGAAACTGCCCGAACCCCCATAAAAGGTTTTTTCCTGGAAGGATGAGGAATTAAACACGAAAAAGACCAGGATCCCGCTGATCATTGCGGCCCAGATTTTAGACTTCAGGCTGCGGTTCGCAAAATGGAGCGCGAAAACAGCAATGAAGACGGCAATGCCCATGCGGGTGAGATCTATGAATGGGATAAAAAAAAGCGAGCCGTATATGAATAGATACCTGGTTTTGAATTTTGTAAAATACAGGGCTGATATAATGGCTACAAGAATAGATAATAACATGGGGGTGGCGGCGGCTGCCGGCGTGTAGCCTCTCTTGAAAAGATACCCGAAAATGAACATTCCAATCACAATCGTACAGAGCCGCAGAAAATGTTTGAAAATCCAGTTCAGAGCATCATTATCATACTTAAACGATGATGTTGCCATGCCGATGAGGATAGGGAGCAGATACTGACAGGTAAGTTGCAAGCCAAGAAAAGAGTAGTCGTAGATCAGGTATCCGATCAGATAGACCGCCCAGGGCAGCCAGTATTGCCACGGGAAGGTTATGCCGCGTATCCCCGGAAGTTGCAGGAGAGTATAGCCCAGCATCAGGCTCCAAGCCCAGCCGGTGATATTGAAATTTAAAATGGTATACGGGAAAAAAGGAAAAATATAAGTCAGATAGGGCAAAAGGGTTGTAAAAAACAAGGCATAGTAAAAAAGTTTGGCCTTGTGGGAAAGGGGTTCAGCCGCTGCTTCTATCGTAGCTTTGACAGACATTCCAAATTCACCTTCAAAATTCACGCAAATTGCCGATAAGCGCCCAAAATTATCTTTTTAAAACGCTCCATTGAAAAATGTTGCCTCACACTTTCCTTGCCCGCTTGGCCCATGCGTCTTGCCTTAACCGGATCGAGGAGCAGGTCTATTATCCGTTGAGCCAGCAACGCACTGTCCACAGGTGGAACCAGGTACCCTGTTTTTTCATCTTCCACCACTTCGGACAACCCATCCACATCCGTTGCCACTACCGGGAGCCCGGCAGCCATGGCCTCGGCCGCGGTCAACCCGAACCCTTCAAAACGGGACGGCACAACTGCCACATCCATAATGGCCAAATAACTCATAACGGATTCTGGTTCTTTCTGTCCAGTCCAAAGGATATGGTTTTGCAGGCCAAGGTCATCCGCCATTTTTTGAAGTTGTTCCCTATCCGGGCCATCGCCTACAATAAGCAGACAGGCATTTGGAAAAGAAAGAATAACCGTCGGCATCGCTCCAATTAAAACATCCTGCCCTTTTTCCTTCCTAAGCCTCCCCACAACACCGATGATTGGGCATTCGTCTAATGCTAAGGATTTCTTTAAGGCAAGCCGGTCTATTGATTTTGTCCCTTCCGCGATATGGGAAACATCAACAGCATTATAAATGGTATAATGTTTCCGTCGCGGTTTTGCCCCTATCTCGGGATCAAAAATGGCGCTGTTACCAAACCAGCTTTCTTCAGCAGCTTGCGAAACACAAAAAAATACTGTGCAAAGAAAGGCTGCTGATCGCAGTAGAATTTTTGCATTAAAGCCGTGGGTGCGTCCCGGCTGATGAACTGTGGCAAAAATTGCCCGCACGCCGCTTAGCTTTGCTGCAACAATGGGTGCAAAACCAGGGGCCATGTACTGCACATGAACGACATCCGGTTTCTTACCTTTGAAAAGATGAATCAGTCCTTTTGCCAGATGCCAAAAACCGTCCGCCCGTTCATACTTCACCAGCAAGACCTCAGCGCCGATACCTTCAAACCGCCGCACCATGTCCGCATCATATTCGTAGTAGCAGCAGATCGTAACCTGATATCCAGCAGAGACCAGAACATGCGCAAGGTTAAGCGTCTGATTCTCTGTACCGCCGTGCAAAAGGCAGGGAATTGCTATGAAAACCTTCGGGCGAACCTTCGGATGTTCCATGTCTGATGGATTTGGAATGGTATTTCTATCTTGAATCAGGGGGAAAATCATAACGTTACAAAGCGTGTCTTCAAGTGTTCGACAATCAAGTTGCGGATCTTCGACAATGGACGTGCACTTTCAACACTGAACGAATACAACTGTTCTGTTTTATCCGTCCAGTCTGCCTTATAGCTCTCATCGCCCCTGAGAAAATCATAGGTGGAAAAGCCCTTGTCGATGGCGTCTTCGATGCACTTAAGCGTTAATATCGTTCCGGGTGACAACCGTTCAAACTCCGTTGTCTGTGCCGGCATATACGAAAAAAAACGATCTTTAAACCTAAAGCTAAGGTGCCATGCTGCCGTCTTGCTACCGATGCGCAAAGTGGAAAAATGAAGAACGCCAGCATTCATGCCAAGAAATACCAAATTTTCATGTAGGTTTGGTGCCTTATAAGCGTTTGGCCAGCGTCTTGCGTTTTGTAGGATAAAGGCCGGTAGTTCGTGAAGCACTTCCTGTATCGAAAACTCTGACAATATCAAGAAGCTCATCTCACCAATTTCTCGCATACGACGTTCTCGCCGTCTTAATTCGCCACGAAACTTTTTATTCAACGATTTTAATAAGTCTTCTATACTCCTAAAATGAGATAAATCGATCCAGGGGCAAATTGTTGACATTTTCCATTCATCGCCGCGTCCGGTATAACAATGCCTGATGCCATCAATGAAGAACTGATCATAAGGCATCGGCAGTTGATCCTTCACCGAACTAATGACATCTCTCCAGAATGCCGACCAATTGAACAGTTCTTCCGGCCCTGTAACAATCGGATCATGATAATCGTAATCCGAGTATCCAACGGGAATCAGGAGCCTCTGAAAGGCGTTTTTCCAGTTGCGGCGCCAGAGGACCAGTGGGAAAAACACGGTGTGATCAGGTGACTCAGCAATCAGGAAATAAGGGCGGATATCGCGTAGCGGCAGGTATGTTTCCACCCAGGCCTTCACCAGGGCTGGATGAAAGAATACATGCGCGGATGGGCTCTCATCCAGCCACGACTGCCATTGTTGGACAAAACCATCTGCCCAGATCTCATCCCAGCGAGTCAGCCAGTGGAACTTCCAGCTTTCTTTTTTCAAACCGGAATTCACTTTATGGTTCCACGAAGCTCTTTTTCGTCGACTTCAAAGAAAAGCTCTTTATCCCAATCGAATGCCCTTAAGAATTCTTTTGGCAGCTTCCCAATCCAGGGATTTCCGCAGGGTGCCAGGGCATCCAGATAGATTCGCATGGCCTGCTGTTTGAGGGGAAGCTGCGCAGAAATATCCAAGAGACGTGCCTGCCGCCAATCGATAAGAAGCGCCCGTCGGAGCGACATGCTGTACCAGAACCAGACACAGTAATGGTAAAGTCGGGGGCGGGCATTTACGGAAAGCATGGCAATCGCCGTCCGGGTCAACTCTTCGGCGGCGACGTGATCCGACCATCCCTCGAAAGGGTGGGGGCAAAAGACCACATCCGGCGCTGCCTTTTTCAGACATGCGGCAATTTTTTCCGCCAGCCTGTTGAACCCATCCTGACCTTTGTTCGGCAGCCTCCCGTCCTTTCCTTCAAGAAACTCGAGACGCTCCTGCGGAACACCAAGGATCTCGTTTGCCGAAGCCGCCAAGCTCCGCCGCTGAGCCCCGACTTGACTTGATGGTACCATGCAACACCCTTGGTGCGATGCTTCACCTTCTGTAATAAACAGTACGTCCGTTTTCTTACCGTCCGAGGAAGGCCCGGCTAGCATCCCACCACACCCAAAAACCTCATCATCGGGGTGAGGGGCGATAATCAGGCTCGATTGGTATTCACAGAGTTGTTCGTCAAAAACCTGCGCAAGCGAATGCAAAACGAATCGACGGCCTGCTACCACGAAATCTTTAATATTTCTTAGGTATGGGGGCAATTACCTGATTTAGGACCTCGGATAATTTCCGCGCCTGCGCCTCGCGGGAAAAGTTCTTTACGTACTCGCGCTTGATGGGTACGCTACAATAACCTTGTGCACTCCACTGATTGTAAAAGCGCAAAAGGAAGGCCTTAACGGATTCTAAGTTATCGCCTGCGTATCCGGCGTTTGCCTCATGCACAATAGCAGCGATTTCACTTTCCGGTTCAGTTCGCACGCACAGAATAGGGCGCTCCATTGCAAGGTATTCAAACAACTTGGTCGTCAGAACACCTCGTCTTTCATGCTCCGATAGCAATAGAAGGACCGAGGCATTGTGCAGAAATTCGGGAACATCTTTATAGTCGATACGGTCATAGATTCGGCACAATTCCCATGAGCGAAACCTACCTGCTATGGCGTGCAGAATTTTTGCCTCCGTGGCATAAAAGAAAATTTCGATATGGTTAGAGTCGATCCGACCGTCAGAAAGGAGCGCGTCCAAAGCTTCGAACAACAGGCAGGGATTTTGGAGACTTTTTGATAGTATTCGGCCCATATAGACAATTCTGAACCGACCCGTTCTGACAGGTTCAATATGATGAAACTTATCTGCATCGTAGCCGTTGTAAATCAATTCACAGGGTCTGCCGGTTTTTGCTTTTAAAATCCGGCAATGGAAAGACGACACACTGGTCAACCAAGTCGCAGTCCGGATCAGCATTTTCCAGCGTAGATTTGCGCGCAGACGCAGCAGGCGGACACGCCAGCCAGCTGCAACGCCTTGCTCCTGTTCCGCAATATCCCGAAAATCTGCAATCCACGGAACCCCTAATCGTTCCGACAAATCCCGTCCAATGCGCAACGGAGGGAAGTCCGGGGCAGTTGCCCAGATGGCATCAAGGCCTGACTTCTCATAGTGGGTCTTTGCGACGGCCCACAGCTTGTCAAAAACCCCTGGACGAAAGGCTTTTTCGATAGTAACAACATCACGAAGGGTCCCATAAAGGCCCCTACGGCTGATGTAATCTCTCTCTTCTTGCGCGGTAACCTCAACACGAACAATGTGGTCATCCGATATGATGCTTCCCAGATGCATTTTTTCGTCCCTTAAGGCATGATCATGTCCATAACCACCGGTCAGAACATGGGTTTCCCAGCCATGCAATGGCAAGTATTTTGCCATCGTCGCAGGTCGCAATCCACCTACATCACTTTGAGGTGGAAAACTACCGCATATGATTAAGAGCTTCGGCATCAATTAATTTTTATCTTAGGGGGCAGGCTCATATTCTATGGCGAATGACACGCGCTGGATTGCCGGCAGCTATCGAATAATCCGGAATGTCCTTGGTGACGACGCTTCCCGCACCGATGACGCACCCTTTGCCGATATTTGCCATTACCGTTACATTGGCCCCGGCCCAGATATCAGGGCCAATTTTTATTCTTTCAGTCTGACCTGGTTGTTATCTAATAGAGGTATTCAGATCATCAATCCCATGATGATGAGAACCGCTTAAAAAATGACAACCCTGTGCTGTTAGCGTAAAATCTCCAATATCTACTCGCCCAAATATGTTGTATGTCCCTATCCATACGTGATTTCCGATAGTTGTATCCGGATAACTGATTATAGTTCCAAAACTTATAACAACGTCGTACCCACACGACGCCAGACTGTATTTATAAAAGTAATATCTTATGAGTTCACCGATTCTAAAGGGTAGCAGACTTATCAATTCGCTAACGTACACATATTGTGTAAATCTGGTCATGACCAAAAACGGCAACGCACCAAGAAAAGCAATAAAATGGTAGATTTTTTTCGCAAGCCAAAACATCTATTTCGAGTTCCTTTCGCAATGTTTTTTCAATACAAAATAATGATGGACCGGTCTAAAACGGAATCTATTAAAATTAATAACTGTAAAATATTTTTCTAAAATAGATTTTATATTTTTGGTTTTTGTTTTTTTATTTGAATCCAACTCCCAATGATGCTCACTATTTATGTTTGAATTAGGTATTGCCCAAAACAAACCTTTTACCATATAAGGCAATTTTGGTATTTTTATATTAAACTGAATATCAAAAATTACTTTCTGTGATCTCGGTAACGTTAAGATTGCATATTCATTTGTTGTCGCCGCAATATTCTCAATCGCCTGTTCAAAATATTCAAAAGGCATATGCTCAAGCACTTCCGCACAGAGAACTAAATCAAATTTCCTCTGCTGCAACGTTTGCACAAGGTCTGTTACACTGCCTACTACATTAGGATTTAGATTTGGGTTTATATCAAAGGTTGTTACATTAAATCCGGCTTTTCTCAAAAAGTCTGATACCAGGGCATTGCCAATTCCAATTTCTAATAAGTTCTTCCGCTTTAAACTATGGACAAGTCGTATCTGCTCGGCAAAGCTTATAAACTGGGCAGGACTAAAATATCCATCTGTATAGTAACCCTCTTTCCCTAAATTAGCCTCTTCGCTCGTTGTTCGACCACTTTGCGTGATTTCTGACTTCTCTATAATTTTACCATTATACATCATGCTGCCTGATATTGAAGGGAACCTTTTTTCACTCATTTTTTCCCTCTGAAAATTTTATTTTTGTGAACAACCCATTGATAAAACTTTTTAATATTATTTCGTAAAAGCAAAAAAGAAGGAAATATATTTATTTCTAAATGCAATGAGATAAAATGTCACTATAGATAAGGCTGACGACAAAATAATAAAAGGCCCAAAGTGGAATGTATATTTAACCAGAAAAAGGCAAAGTAAAATGGGCAAAGAATAAAGGCTGTGCTTGAAAAAATTAAGAAGAATTCTTCTTCCGTTAGCTCGGGACAATCTTATATTCCATGCCGCAACAAAGGCGTATGCAGCGATGCCGGTTACAGAAAACAGGCCTAAGGCAAGATATATGTTTTGATAGATGCCCCCTATATACAAAGAGATAACTCTTGTCAGAAAAATCACCAAATGTACAGATAAAGCAGCACCTTGTCGTTCATATACAAAAAAGAGAGCGCTAAGTGGTGATGAAATAAACCAGAAAAGAATCCACGGTGCAAGAATTTGAGTATAGCGGCCTGACTCCGCCCATCGTCCGCCAAATACAACTGTGAATAGCTCCGTGCCAACCATTGCCAAAATTGTTGTTGGCACAATGCCGATGAGCATCAATTTATCCATCAGGTTTTCGACAAGTTCAGCGTTATCACCCTTGATATTCTTTTCGTCGCATGCCCTTTGGTAAAACACTTGTGACAGAGCACCGGACAGTATGCCCAAAGGCCTTTGAATCACTGTTAAACCTAACGCGTAAAACCCGACGACTGACAAGGAAAAAAAGGAGGACAGCATTAGGGCCGGCAGCTGCCAGGAAATGGTATTTAACAACCCGCCCCAGGTGTCTATTAAGGGGAATTTCCTGAAACGGGAAAAGCCATCAGCGATCCCTTGCCACTGAACATTACTGATAAACAGTTTTTTATCATCATGCCAGATTTGTCCGGCAAGGGCTCCAGCGGTGACCATGCTCCCCAGCATCGATGTTAAGATGAGAACGCCGCCGCTGACAAAACCGGCAAACCCGGCAGTCAATTTTGTGGCCTGGGTGGTTATTGATGAAATAATCTGTATGACCGAAAGTCTTCCGAAATGTTTTGTACGAGAATTCCAGTAATTCAGGGCTGCAGACACCCCTGAAAAGAAAACGGCAACCGGGATCAGCCAGAGGTAGTTCTTTAACTCGGGCGCATTGATAAGATGAAGGATGAGATCACTTCCCCAAATAACAATCAGCGCGGAGAAAATTGTGATGAGAAGGACTGAGCAGAGGCTGACGGCGAGTACATTCGCGCCTTCCTCATGGGTTTTCGGCAACATGATGGCCAGTTCATAGCGCAGGCAAACGATGACACCCATGATCGCCGTTATAGATGCAAAAAGAGCGGCAACGCCGTAAGCTTCCGGGGCAAAAATCCTTGTGATAATCGGAGATACCAGAATCCCAAGCGCCTGCGCCATTGCAGCTCCGGTCACAAGCTTCAGGACGTTGCCTGAAAAACTGGCAGATGGTTTTGTAAAGGAGGCTATGATATGTGGGACGTCCATTTGTAAATCAGTAACTCATTCAAAGGCTCAGAGCGTCTATCTGGTCTCTCTTGCCCAGTGAAAGACGTTACACTGTCGCTTCGTGCCCCAGTTAAATAACTTCTAAAGCGGATTTAATCCCAGCACCATTTTTCGAAGCTAGCCCGGTTGAACACCCTGAAGGGTATCCGGTTCAACGGGGCACGGCAGGGCACAGCGGGGTAAAAATTTCACCCCGATGGAATATAGTAAGGGGTCGCGGTAGGAATGCCGGTTGCCCGGCACCCCCCGCACAGATCCCGGCGTGCGGAATTACCGCACCGGGCTCCTGCCTCAGGTAATAACGCCAACTCGCACCAAAGGATACGGGTGACAGACACGGGCTAGGGGAATCCATCTGGCAATCAATCGCCCCATCCGATTCCATGGCAGGTGGTGCTTATGACTCCTGCGCCGTAAGATCTTCAACCACAGCCGGCACACTTCCTTACGGAATACACTCACCGACGGGCTGTTCATGGGCACGCCGTAGTACCGGGTGTGGCCTGCTACTACCGAGCGCAGGTACGCTCCCTGTTCCGGGATGGGGTCATGCATGCGCCGCCGGAGTTCAGCATAGACCTCCTTCAGCTTTGCCTGCAATCTCGTGCGCACCGTCTTTCGAAGCACGGTAAAATGACCCCTTCTCGTCTTCCCGCAGATATGCGTGAAGCCAAGAAAATTGAACGTCTCCGGCTTTCCCTGCCCACGCTTCAATCGGTTGTGCGCCGCAAAGCGGCCAAATTCGATGAGGCGTGTTTTCCCGGGATGCAGTTCCAAACCGAACTGCCCTAATCGTTGGTGCAGCTCAGCGAGGAACCGCTCAGCATCAGAGCGATGATGGAATCCCACGACGAAATCATCCGCAAAACGGACGATGACCACGTCGCCTTGCGCGTGTTTCTTGCGCCATTGCTGGACCCAAAGGTCGAGGACGTAGTGCAGATATATGTTGGCAAGCACTGGGCTGATACTGCCGCCCTGGACTGTGCCTACCTCACTCTGTATCCTCTTTCCTTCCTCCAGCACACCAGCCCGTAACCATTTCTGGATAAGCCGCACGATGCGCCGGTCGGCAATGCGGTGCTTGATAAAGTTTGCCAGCCACTCGTGGTTGAGGGTATCGAAAAAGGCACGAATGTCTGCATCGAGCACCCAGTTCACCTTCTTGGTCATGATTCCAACCGATAGGGCATCCAGCGCATCGTGGGGACTGCGCCGGGGACGGAACCCATATGAGAAGCCGAGGAAAGCCTGTTCATAGACCGCACTGAGCACCTCGACCACGGCACGCTGCACCATCTTATCCTCCAATGCTGGAAGTCCGATTGGTCTTTGCCCACCGTCTGTCTTGGGAATGTACGCTCTCCCGACTGGCTTCGCTCGGTACGCTCCTCGCCTGAGCCGCCTGGAGAGATTGTGAAGATTTTCCTCCAGATTCTTTCCATAGTGCTCCCATGTCTCCCCATCGATCCCTGGTGCAGCCCCATGCTTACCTGCATAGTATGCCGCACGCAGTCGCTCGACATCGTAGACATGGTGCAGGAGCGCGGTGAACCGCTGTCTTCCATCCTTCTTGGCTGCTTGGCGTACCCGTTCAAGCGCATTGGGCACGCGTATCCGGCCCTGTGTCCGGGGCGTGGTACGCTTTGACGGGTTCCCTTTGGCCAGTCCCCTTCCCTCCATCACCTCCGCTGCCTGTTTCCGGGCTTTGTTCGATGACTTCTCAGGTACTATGGGGCTGTCCGACTTCCCCTGTTCGTTCATCATCGGATTCTGTCCTTAGACTTCCCGATGCGGCCTTTGGTCCCCTCTGACCAAGGGTAAACAGGGGATCTCCCGGTTCCCGTGAGAGGTGTTTCCGTACGTGCACGAGGTCTACGACCGCGCAGGGTCCGACTGTGCCTCGCGATAGCGGCACAGCCGGTAGTGCCTTCCGTTACGTCCCACGACGTCGGCACCCTGAACTTTAATAGGATTTCACGGCTCAATACTCGGCCCGCACGTACCCCTATCAACGCTTCGGCCATGACATTGCTGTCACCGCCGCATGACTCAGGGCCGGTGTGGATCGCTGCTCCCTCACCGTATGACTCTTTCATTCACGACACCTCTCCGGTTTTGACCGGCGCTCTCGGGACATCCTATATTCCTCCTGTCAAGAGAAAAAGTGAATAAACTAAATTATACGTAATATCAATAAGATACAAAGTATCAGCTTCATGTGGATACACCTCTCCTCTCCCCACGTATGGGTTGTGTATTCGGCGAGTCTCTCGCTTTAAACGAACCCTGCACCTCATCGTTATCAGTATCC
>Ga0315546_1000616_pt1 | contig 24871 bp, 27 predicted proteins | sample SalMarSW160170MG_FD_203833 | JGI IMG/M metagenome (GOLD analysis project Ga0315546, IMG submission 203833) | Salt marsh sediment microbial communities from the Plum Island Ecosystem LTER, Massachusetts, United States - Salt Marsh Sediment SW1601-170 ...
AGCCCTGCGGAGGCTGAGGTCGCGGGTTCAAATCCCGCCAGGCGTGCCATGGGCGGTTAGCTCAGTGGTGAGAGCGCCTGTCTTACACACAGGAGGTCAGAGGTTCAAGTCCTCTACCGCCCACCATGGGGAATAATATTACCTTCCAACTGATAGTCCAGAAAAATTTTTTTCATAAACCTCCTCAACCCCCTTGACAAACTCATGCGGTGTGATATAATTATCGTAAAGAACTTTATGCTGCAAAGTATGCTATTCAGAAAACGATTAGAGGGAGGTTCACCATGGTAGAAGACATCAATTTGAAGGAGATCCAGCGCAAGGTCTACATGACATTTTTTCAGGACGGTCTTTGGGATATCTTCTTAGGGCTTTTTATACTGGGGTGGGGTCTTTCCATACTTACTGAAGCAGTATACTTGCCAGCCGTCTTTTTCACAGGTATATATTTTACGATATGGGGAATAAAAAAATGGCTAACCTACCCGCGTATCGGCTACGTCAGGTTCAGTGCGACAAGCCGGCGGAAGATAACAGGGAGGTTTGTTATTCTCGGGACGGTGGTGCTCTTACTGGGAGTAATAGCAGGTGTGCTGTGGGGAATCGGTGCGAGGCCGCAGTGGCTCGCTGACTACTTTCCGTTAATATTTAACGGAATGCTAGCAGCAATCGTGTGTTTAGTCGCCTACTGGGCGAGAGTTAACCGCTTCTACTTGCATGCTGCATTAATCTTTCTGGGAGCGGTTTTTCACCTGTGGTTAGGTATTCGATGGGAATTCGGCTTTATCGGTGCCGGCAGTATCATAGTGCTAATCGGTGTGGGGATATTAATCATCTTTCTACGCAAGTATCCCAGGATGGTTGAGGAGGCACACATTGAGGACCGACAATAGTGGTGGTGAGGTTCAGGAGTCTATCACCAAAATTGACAAGCTAATCCATGAACCTTCACGATATATGCTTATGGCCTACCTATATGTTGTCGAAGTTGCCGATTTCCTTTTCCTAATACGTCAAACCGGCATGACATGGGGCAATCTGTCCGCGCACCTGAGCAAGTTAGAAGCCGCCGGTTATGTGGTTATCGAAAAGGAATTTCTAGGTAAAAAACCCCACACTACTGTTCGACTTACCGATGAGGGGCGGAATGCTTTTGAAGAGTATAGGGGAAACATGAAAAGGGTACTTGATAATCTACCTGCCAAATAGAAGTTCGGGAACTGTCCTCCATTCCCCACTCAACACTGTAACTATAACCAAGTAGTCTTGGAAGCTGTTATGTTTTCCGTCGTGTAACGCTCCGACCTGATTTTAGATTGATAATAAACATTGCTGCCAGTATGCATGCTGCACCACCGAGAGTTCGCAGTGTCAGCTGGTTTCCACCAATGACAACAGCGAATAATCCGGCAAAGACCGGCTCCATTGTCATTACCACCGCTGCACGCGTTGCTGATACAAGTGATTGAGCCCACGTCTGTACAAAAAAAGCCACAGCGGTCGCTAGTACCCCAGTAATCACTACAGCTTCCCACACTCCTGGATCGGGCGGCACGGCAATTCCTTCACGTGTAGCAGCTATGAGCGATATTATGGCGACAGCCCCAATTTGAAGCAGGGAAAAGGCGTACGGTTCATATTGTGATGACCATTCACCTAAACCAACTATATGAATAGCGAAAAATACGGCGCATCCTAGTGTGAGCAGTTCACCGATTCCAACTGACCAACCGTTGAGACTGAGTAATGCCAAGCCCACAGTAGCCAGCGCTACAACCATCCAGGTATTACGATTGGTTTTACGGCGAAGTAATATCCATGACATAACTGGGGTAAGAACGACAAACATGCCGGTAATAAACCCCGAAGTAGCTGCGGATGTATAGCGCAAGCCGTATGTTTGAGTAATATAACCCAGCCCAAGTACTGTACCTAGTCCAATGCCGCGCAGTAATTCGAGACGCGTCACGTTACGCAGACAGGTCGGACGCAAGGCAATCATCACAATACTGGCTACTATGAAGCGCCATGCTAGAAAGTCCATGACTGCCATGAGTGCTATGGCATCTTGTACAACAAGGAAAGTGTAGCCCCAGACTGCCGTTACCCCAACAAGGGCAACTAAGGCAATTATTGGTGAGGATTTCCAATTCGCTGGCATATTCTTCCCTATATTATGTGTGATGCCAAGCTATCAGTCTACCATACGTATTATGTATGGATTAGGTGTGGATCGGCCTATCATTCCCATAAGAGTCACAGCTCAAATCTTTTTAAGGCAAGATACTTGAGATAGTCAATGGCGAATGTAAATAGAGCCGAGAACAATAATATTAGCCTTAATTAGATACTGATAATGCAACTTTTTCTATTCTTTAATTATTTTTCAGCTTTTTAATTAAACACCTCTTGACAAAACGGGGATTTAGTGTATAATAATATCTAGATATATCTAGATATTATTTATGGCAGGTTAGTTAATATGACGAAAAGGAGGATTTAATGTTTAGAGACCGGAGGTTTGACGAAGAACGATTTTTTCGAGGTTCACGGCGATGGGCTTCCTTTCAGAAAGGTGACCTCAAATACGTAATATTAGAGCTATTGAAGGATAAGCCGAGGCACGGTTACGACATCATCCGGGAGCTTGAGGAACAATCCTATGGTTTTTATAAGCCGAGCCCTGGAGTTATCTATCCTACTCTCCAGATGTTGGAAGAAATGGGATATGCCAGTTCCAGTGAACAGGAAGGCAAAAAGGTTTACTCGATTACGGAAGAAGGTCTTAAGTTTCTGGCGAATCAGAGTAATATAGCCGACGGCGTGAGAAGGCAGATGAAACATAAATGGAGTTTTAAGAATATTGGCAAGATGATCATGGTAATGAGGGAATATCATGCGCTCGAAAATTTGCTTGGTAGCAGCTTTCGCAGCCTGGATGCCGATAAAGCAGAGCAAATTCGCCAGATTATCTCCCAGGCTTATCAGGAAATCGAGTCAGTACTACAAGAATAAAAATAAAGGAGGGTTAAAATGGGTTATTTCAGAATATTGGCGGCGATACCGGGTTTCTTCTTGAGTTCATTCTTCCTCATGCTTCTCTGGGATGCTATCGCTGTGAGGCTGGGCATCGGCGTGGATATTAACTACGTCACAGCCATGCTGATAAACATTACGCTCTGGATAGCAATAGCTCCCCTGGCCGCAGCTTCAGCTAAAAAGAAATTTTTTGGTTAGAAATGGCCATATGGAACAGCTACCCTATGACGAAATAATAATTGCCTATGATGATGATAGCCAAAGTTACTATTGCATCTGGCGACCTTTGACCAGTGTCGGCCTGGGAAAGACAGAGGCGGAAGCCTTGAATGACCTGCGAGCGGCAGCACATTTTGGTATTGATACAGCGGTCAATTTGAAAGTGAGGGAGATTGAAAAGGACTCCTAGCAAAGGAGGAGAATGTGATAGGTAGAATAGCATGAGAAGAAGCAATCTTGGGTCTGGATAATTTCTATTTTCTACGTTTCAGCAAGCGGTAGAAGCCTAAAAAGACATTCATTCTGGGTACCCTTTTCATATAGTCTACATAAGCATCCCCGAACTTCTCGATTAGACGTTGGTCCTCCTCCCTACAACCTATATAGACAACTGCCGTGCCTACCGCCCCGAGCACCCCGAATAGCCAGTGGGGATACCATAAAAAAGTGGTGAGGAAGATTGCGTAGATACCACCTGTGTATTGCGGGTGCCTGACAATGGCGTATATGCCCGTATCCACCAGTTGGGTGGTATGGACAAATGATTTACCTTTGGCAACACTACCCCGTCTTGGGAACATAACTATAGGAGCCATGACCAGTACCATGCCGAATGCCCATACTACCCAACCGATGATGAATAATACGAGGTATGACTCTACTTCTATGACGCCTGTCAAGACGAGGGGATTGGCTGGAAAACAGACAATACACAGGATTGTTATTAGCGTGCTCCAGAGGATATTTTGCCAATTCTGGGATAGCAAGTTTCTACCCATCTATTTATCTCGCTCCAGTGGTTTTTCGGTCCTCTTCATTGTGTGCTCCCATTTGATTCCAGGAAGTTTTCGTTGTCGGCATATTGTGACCTCTCTGGGGCAAGGTTTCTTTTGTAAAATATCTTAGCTAGGTTAAAGTAATACTGGCTCGTTGTCAATATCGCTACTTACCTGAATGGTAGACAAGTAGCTGCTGTATCGCCCGTATCAGTCTCTACTCAAATAAAAGTTAGGGAACTGTCAACCAGGACTCACCGTGGGTAATGATATTACCGTGACTTAGATTGCGAGCAGTTACTCTAGTTCCTTAGAAATGTGGATTCTAGTTCACTAATTGGTGGTCTTATTACCAAGAGTAATGTCTAGGATGTAACAATAGAAAAGCACTACGCGGAGTCTTCTTGTTTAAATGCTATTGAACCAGTTTTTGCGCCAATTCCTCTCGTACTCCTCGAAGGGATAGGTCCTGGCTACGTCTTCTTCCCTAAATGCATACTTATAGTCGCGGCAATATTCTGTAAGGACTTTGTATGCCCAGTTTAGTTTTTTCATGATTTCCTCGTATTGAGAAGAACTACCAGTTGTGTGCTTATCTGGGTGATAACGCGAGGCCATTCTCCTATACACGCTTCTTATCTCCTTCAATGTTGCTGCTTCCCCAAGTCCAAGCAGCTTTCGGGCTTCGTCTATCTCATTAAAATTAGCCATATCATTACTCCTATACTGGTGCCCCTTCACTGGCTTTCTTCTCAGCAATGGTTATCACAAAACCAGCAGCGGGGGAAAATCCATTGCGTGGTAGTTCCATTTGTTCTACCTTATTCGGCTTTTGAAAAAGTGTTGAAATAACCTTCTCAATGGAGAAACCAGACTGTTCCAGGAGTGTCACCACTTCAGCATATTTGCAAAAGTTGGCATATCTATACAAACGATGTCCCTGCATCCTCTTCTTTTCATAGAATTTACCCCAGGGGCTATCCTTTAATACTAGGCCGAGCACTATTTTACCGCTAGGTGCCAGAATCCGGTGGGCTTGTTTCAAGACTTCAGAGGGTGAGTAAACAAAGCAAAGGGAAACTATCAGAAAAACCGAGCGGAAAGAACCTGTTTGAAAAAGGCGCTGTTCGCCTCTACCCAGAATAACCTTGATTCCCCGTTTACTGGCCAACTCCAGCAGTCTCATAGAAGGATCTAGTCCAGTCTCTATGCCTAAGGCTTGAGCAAAGCGACCACTACCTACTCCAATCTCAAGCCTGGGTTTTGGTAATGAGCCAAGGACTTCTTGAAATGCCCGAACCTCAATGGCAAAAATAAGTTTCCCTTCTTCGTCAAACCAATTATCGTACTCCGATGCCAAAGGGTCAAATAACTCGGCTTCTGTATCGTGGGTTCTTGATTTTAGCTCTAATTCCAAAGATGGGTCTCCTGTCCAAGTATGAGTTCATTTAGATTTTAACATTTTGGAGATGCCCTCACTAGCGGTTTTTCTTATGTTTTACCGACACCTCTCCCCCACGATAGCCCGAAGGCCTCACTCGCAGCAAGCAGCACTTTCAAAGGATTGAGAAAGCGCAATCAACATTGGAAATAAGCTGCTTCTTTGCGAATAAAAGTTCGGGAACTGTCAACCAGGGCGTACCACAGGTAATGATATTACCATTTTGGCATTTGAATTAGCCTGTCCTGTAGAGTGGTATTCCTTTGAGCCGGCAACCAGGTACCTATTGACAATAAACTCACCGAGGATTACACTCAGTCTCCAATTTACATGTTAATCGAGGAATATTTTAAAAAGGAAGTAAATCATGTCAGCTATGCCTGCGTTTGAAATAGGTATTTGGAATGTTTGGATTTTCATGCTTATTAATTTCCTACCCATGCCCATAATTATGAGGGTTCGTAAAGGTGTACTGGAAGACTCAATGAGGTCATATAGCGAGGCTCATAGGACAGTAAACCGTATTGCGTGGGTACTCTGGATTCTTGCCTTTGTATACTCTATCTTCCTGCCGCTGCGCCTGGGAACGGTATGGTTTTACGTAGGTCTCCCCATTGCCCTGGTTGGCGTAATCACCTTCGTCATGGTTATAGTGTCCTTTGTTACTACCCCGATTGACGAAAAACCAATAACCACTGGACTATACCGCTACTCCAGGCATCCCATGTACATCACCCAGTTAGTAATGTTCATCGGAGCAGGTATAGCCTCGGCTTCGTGGCTTTTCCTGTTGCTATCCATTGTGTACACAGGTCTTGGCTTAATATATGCAGGTTCGGAAGAACGCATGTGCCTTGAGAAATACGGTGATGCTTACCGAGAATACATGGAGAGAGCGCCAAGATGGATAGGATTGCCGAAATCCTGAATACCTGTTGAAGGAGCTGGAAAGATGGATGTTGAAAGAAAACAAAGCCAGTTCGAATTACCCAGGGGAATTGCTGGTATAGCTACCCTTATGGGCATGAACTTCGGGCATAAGTCCATTTATCAGAATGTGGCCAAAGCTTTGGCACTACAACCGACAGACGACCTCCTTGAAATCGCTTGCGGCAACGGCCACTTCATCAAGAACTATACCTCAAACGCCCATAGCGTTACTGGGTTGGACCTTTCGCAACTTTGTGTCAAGCTAGCAACCAAGAAGAACAAGAAGCGAATTATAGCAGGAAGCGCAGAATTCGGGCAGGGTGAGGCAACACAACTCCCATGGGAAAATAATAAGTTCAGTGTCGCTACATCAATGTCTAGTTTCATGCTGTTTCCTAAGCCTGCTGAGTCACTGAAGGAAATGTATCGAGTGTTACGTCCGGGAGGGAGAGTTGTTGTCTGTATAGAATGGAACGCTGAAGATGGAAAAGACCATTCCAAGGATATCAAGAGATATGGGATGCATCTTTATACAGAAAATGACGTGCGAAATATGTTGAAAGAGGCTGAATTCTCAGATATTGCTATCACCTATGTAAAAGGATTCATGATGCCCAAAATGATGATTGCACGGGGTCTCAAGCAATAGAAATATCAACCAGGGGCCAAAAGGCTTCAATTAAGGTAACAACAGACAGTTATAATTGAAATTCAAAATAAAGAGTAAAGGAGTGATTACATGAAAGAAATGTGGACAGAATCCGGATTCACCAAGCGCAATCGCGGTCGCATGGGAATCATGGGCAGTGTTGCGACCTGGCTCGGCGTGGCATTCGCTATAGTCGGAATTATTGGCGAGGCAAGACTTATTAGCGGGGCAAGTATTACTCCGCTTGGGCTTACTCCGACATCCTGGTATCTACTGGCAATCGCCACCTTTGTATTCAGCCTGGGTTGCTGGCTTGGCTGGGCAGTTGGCATTTATTTACACACCAGGGAACCGGAACCGGAACCGGAAAAGGAATCGGAGACAGAAACGGAAACAGAAAGTAAAGAGTGAGGCGGTCCTGATTTCACAGTCGTAGATTGTCTTATGTAGTTTTGCTCAGGACTGGTATGGGGTTATACCCCCGGGCGTTGGTGCTGCCTACGCCTAGCCACTGATAGTTAATCTCGTGGAGAAATTGTCCAGAGAGGTAAAATCTTAACTATATGGAATAGTCTTTGTATTTGACTGGCTATCCACCAGTTATTTGAATCTCTTAGTTTTAGGAGTATTGGAGTATAGGAGACTTTTATCACAGACAGTGTTTGCTTTTGTGCATGATAAAATCAATCGTTTTAAAACAAAAGGGGGTGAAGAAAAATGAAGCAGGCATCACAACCCCGAAAGGTACCCAGAAACAGAAATCTATCGATATTGCTGTCGTTTGTCGCTGTAGCAGTCGGGTTAGTCCTTGCTGTTTTGAGCTATTTAGGATTAATACCGTTAGGTTACAAATTAGGTCCCTATTGGTTGAATCATTGGATAGGGTGGTTGTCAATGGGTTTTATCATCATCTATGTTCCTATATTTGTAATTCTGAAAAAAAGAAAGCCCAAAATCTACCAGAAGCTAATGAAAGTGCACGAGATTGGCTTCATAGTTGCATTCATGCTGGTCTCGCTGCACATTGGATCGCAAATTCGCAGAGTTTTTCCTCCCGAGATTGGCACCGGAATCGTAGCGTATGCAAGCTTACTCGCTCTCGTGGTGACTGGCATCATGCGAAAGAACCAGATACTTGCCACACGGATGGCCACACTAAGATCCGTGCATTTGAGCATGGTCGTTAGTTTTTTCCTGGTAATTGTGGTTCATGTTATACGGGCTTTTTTATTATGACTCCCCTTAGTTAGAAACTGCTAGTAGAGAACTTCTAAAAATCAGTGGGGGGAGGGAGATGGTATGAGTGCATACCCCTGGACATTGGTTATACCTATACCTTGGACTACACGGAAGGCAGTAACACTGAAATCATGGTCAAGCTTCTTTTTCTACAAGCTGCTTCTTAAACACTGCCAACCATTGCTGCTGAGTTGCTTTCTGAGTTTCTGTGAGTCTCTTCAAACCAACCAGTTCCCAGCCCTGTTCTCCAAGAGAATTTAAATACCCTGGTTTTACTAACTCTCTAAATGTGTATTTTTCTACATGATACTGCCACTGGCTCATTTCATTGTACCTCCTGCTTATACAACTTAAGCATACTGTATCGCCCAATCATAGTCAATGGCATGGAAAGCCCTGTCTTGTTGTGATTGACACCCAATACTGTGGAGGACAAAATCACAATAAATATGCTTGGCTGGGCAGTTGTTGCTACCTACGACTAGCCACGAAGATGTTGGCTCGTAGGGAAAATCCAGTCAAGCCGAAATTTCTTGCCACTCTCTCTTCCTGATACAAACGAATATTATTGGGAGAATCCCCCAAGTTGGGGTGAGAGTTATATATAACCAATATGCCATAGGAGTCGTTAACCCAAATGGAACTGAAACGATAGGTAACAAATCAGAAATCATATAAAGCAAGAGGTAAATGCTTGAAGCCAGGCATAGTTTCCAATATTTCCCCTTAAGGCAAAAGCCCCCACCAGTAATAATAAATACAGCCGAAATAATAACGATCGGGACCAGATAAAGGGGACAGGCATGAAAACCCCACTTACTCAGAGAACCAACAAGAAAGACTATCGTTTTTACACCATACATTATCATTAAAATACCAGCTACTCTTCTCATTTTAGCCTCCCTTCAGATCATTCTAAGCCCCTACTCTCACTTTAATATATCATATGGGAGCTAAAGAGAACAGTCAATACACCTCCTTACGGTGTTTGATTTCCTGGCATCACCCACACTATCAGGATTTCACCACTGTAATCACCATAGGGAGGTTAAGGTTTAGGTTATAGAGAAAATCCAATCCGTGGTACTATTATGACTAACAGCATCATAGGAAATCATGAATGAGAAATAGACATATCACTAGATTCGGTTCACCTTTAACTCGCTCTGGAGCACTCTACTTTGCATGTGACCAAGAGGGTCTTGTTCAAATGGATGTAGATATGCAACTTGAACAGCTAAGGGCAAAGGGCAAGTTAATCACTCCAGATATTAAGGCTCAAGTTAAGAGTAATGTAGAACGGAGAAAGGCAGAATACCATGACAAAGTAAATCAGATAGGCGTCCCTGACAAACTTAAAAAACTATTTTTAATAACAAAGAAAGCTGAAGTTGAACAGTATTCCCGAAATATTGTGCTGTCAGAATATGATTTGTTCTTGTTAATCCATAATTGTTCTAAAATCCGCTTTACACACCGTTCCAAGTTTAAGCAATATGTTCCTGAGCATTTAATAGTGTCGGATACCGACAGAGATGAGATGAAAGCAGGAAATCCAAAGAAATTTTTGACAAAGACTCACTCCACCTTGTTGGAACGCAGATATATCCATGTGCACTTATTTGAACACGGCTCAGATTGGCATTGCTTTTATTTCAGCCATCAGGACATTGAACCACTAAGTACCAACCACTGGGAATACGGTTGCCATTTACACTATATAAGCCATCTATGGCCAAAATTAAAGAAGAGGTGGATTTGGAATAAATTCAATAAACGCTTTACGCAGATATCGGGCAGCCTCCACTTAAGATTTGAGCCTTTTGAATTTCCTAACCCAGGCGAAGCTAAAGAAATAGACCCAAACAATAGAAGTACGATACCGCCGTGGGCAGTCAATTTTGACCCTAATCTTGCTCACGGGTGCGGTTCAGTTCCATTACCAGTAGCACAGATGGCAACTAGAGGATTATGGGTAATGAAAGTGTCTCTACCATCCAATCAAGTAGCAGTATAATAGAAATACAATAGTGGTGATTGTTATTTAGAGAAGGAGAACATAGGGTGAAGAATATGATAAAAGGGAAAATTATTTCAGCTAGCGAGCTTTCAAGACTAATATCTACTGACGATAGCGAGGGCATTACCTATAGCGATATTGAGAAAATGTTCAGTGATGAAGACCTAAAAGAATATGATAGATTATGTGAATGCTTTGTTGAATTGATAGGCGACAAGAATAACGTAGAGCAATGGGATATGCTGTTAGACCCAGCTACTGGCTTAGACTTAACAAGCATACTCAATAGAATTGAAGAATTGAGAAGCAAATATAATTTACCTGGGACATTCCACAGAATATGGAGATCAAAACCATTAAATGACGATAAATTTGAATATGATGAGGTCTCATGGTAGGAACGGAATCCTGCTATATATCATAATTGCTTAAACATCTCCTTTTCGGTTTCTCATCATCCCTGAGATTCATTTTACCCTCCTTTCATTTATCAGGATTTCACTACCCGTACCACCCTGAGAGAGATAAGGTCTTGATAGAGAGTTGGAGGAGGGAGTATAATATGCCCATACAGCATGCTGGGTTATCTGTTACTACCTCCCCATAGGGGAGGGATTGTTTTTAGGCAACGATAACTTTGGAGGTGTTTAAGATGAGCAATACGAAAGAAGCCAAAGTCAATATTCGGCGCATGGAGCGTAACGACATTCATGAGGTCCTGGCTCTTAACAGAATAATCCAAGGTTCGAGCCGCGATGTTATCAGTTATGAAGACCTGGCTTCCGCTAACCCCGGGACACCACCCGACTTGAGTTTTGTAGCTGAGGTTGATGGTAAGATGGTTGGTTTTTCGATTAACCGCTCGATGTATCTGATGGTACCGCTTACTGAAGTGTGCATTATTCACGCTATATTTATTCACCCTGACTATCAGGGGCGCGGCATTGGCCGCAAATTAATTCAGGCGGTCCTGTATCATTGCCAAACCGAAGATATCGGCACGGTTCGTGCCCTCATTCCAGAAGGTAACAAAGAACTGCAGGCCATGTTCGAGAGGCAGGGTTTCCAGTGTAGCCCTATCGTTAATTTTGATAAGACCTTTGAGATTTAAGTAAAGCGAGATTACCTTCCGAATTTATCCTGACCGACCTCCAGACCCCACAGGTGGGGTGATATCCTAGACTCTACGAGATTGCTTCGGCTGGCTTCGCCAGCCTCGCAATGACAGGGGAGATATCGAGGTTGAGGAGCCTGCTCCGAAGCGTAAGCGAGGAATCTCGCTCCTCGCAATGACAAAAGAAAAGAGCTCCTCGTAATGAAAAAAAGGATGTATAGCTATGGTACTGAACGAACTAGCTTGGTTTGACAAGAATTGCCTGAATGTGCTATGTTGTTGAGCTTGGCTAACCAAAATCGTTGAAATAACTGTTTAGAAGCTGCTTAACCCACCAGGGACTAAAAAATGAGGTATGCAGAGACAGGGGTCAATTTAGAAATTGACCTATCCCGTGGAAGCATCGATAGAGAAGCAAGTGATCCAAGATTAACTGAACTTCACCTGGGGGGTCTAGGCACTAATGCCAAGATATTATGGGACAGGGTTCCCCCTGAAGTTGACCCATTTTCTCCTGATAATCTACTGATATTTAGCGCCGGTCTTTTAGCAGGCACACCTGCCACCGGGGCTAATCGTACCATTGTTTCTACCCTTTCTCCCCAGACTTTGTTTATGGCATATTCAATAATGGGGGGATTTTGGGCACCCGAGTTGAAATTTGCCGGTTATGACAAAGTAATCATTCGTGGTAAGTCCCCCAATCTGGTTTATTTGTGGATAAATGATGACAAAGTAGAAATACGTGATGCCTCTCACTTGCGTGGTAAAAGCTCTCTTGAAACTGCAGAGTTTATTCGACAGGAACTGAAGGAGCCGAAAGCCCAGGTAGCTACTATTGGCCTGGCCGGTGAAAACAGGGTCTATTTTGCTTCAATCGAGCAAGGGAGGTCCAGTGCCAGCCGAGGCGGAATAGGCGCCGTTATGGGGGACAAAGGGTTGAAGGCAATAGCTGTTCGAGGGAAGAAGGACCTCAATATTGCTCGACCGGATGAATTCATGGGGCTCTGCAACGAAGTGCTGCAATATATACAGTTCCGGCGAGATAACCCGATTAAGGGAGTGCCGCCCATTTTAGCCGGGATTGGTTCACCCCAGGAGATGGCCATCCACGATGAGCAGTGGCACACCACCAGTTTCTCCTGGGGAAATGCCCGCTACCGGAGAAAGGACTTTTGGACCAAAGAAACTGCAAAGAAGTGGAAGAGGATTCAGGACAAAGCGGTGGAGCGGTTAATAAGTTGCTATAACTGCCCGATGGAATGCGGGGCGTTGATTGCACATCCATCGCTAGGGCTTTCAAAATACATGATGAAATGCTATTCGAAACTTACTTATGTGATGGGGGCTATGGCAGATGACCTTGAGTTTGGTTTTAAAATCGCTGGAGATGCTCAGGGATATGGGGTGGACAGCTATACAACGCCCCAGGTTATGGCTTTCACCATTGAGCTTTATGAAAATGGTATTTTGACCGACAAGGACCTGCCCGGATTCCCGTCCAAAAACGAGGAGAGATTCTTCTATTTGCTTGAAAAAATTGTTCGACGGGAAGGGATTGGCGATGTTCTGGCTAATGGCGTTTACTGGGCAGCCCGTCAAATTGGCAAGGGGGCGGAGGAGTACGACCATAATACTATTAAGAAACAGGAGCAGATTCCTATCAAACTGGGAATGCTGAATCCCATTTATTACATTATGTGGTCAACCGGCGAAAAAGTGAATATTACGCAAATTGAAGGGCAGCTCCCTCAGGCACCTTTCCTTGCCAAAGAGCTAAGGGAGGAGTTTGTAAGAGAGTGGCCGCAGATCCCTACCGGTAAAGAAAAAAGATTCAAACAATTTATCCTGGAATGGGGAGATGAAGGCAAGGGATTACCATTTTGGCCACCTCTCGATTTAGTTTTTGACCTTGTTGAATGGCAGGAGACGATGCATTACATTGACGATGCCACCGGTATATGCGCCGGCTTATCATCATTTCCAATTAAGCCTCCCTATCATATACACAATCTACCGAAGTTAATCTCATCTGCCACCGGGCTGGATATCGATGAAGACAGGCTGTGGGAAATAGCTAAGAGGAATCGAAATTTGCTCCGAGCCATTAACATTAGAAAGGGCATGAGGAGAAAGGATGAACGTCCTCCCGATGACCATTGGAGGAAGCGATTCCCCGAGTTTGAAGCTGAGCTCCACGATAAGTATTACAAATTTAAGGGGTGGAATAATGAAGGTATTCCGACCAAGGAGACTTTAAACGAACTCGGCTTGGATTACGTGAGCCAGGACTTTGAACAAAGAGGGGTCTATAAAGAGAAAAAAGTCAAGGTAGCTAAACAGGATTCCACCAAAAGCGAAGAAGAGAAGGTGGCTAAGAAGGGTTCTAAAAAAGAAAAAAGTCAGGGTAATAAACAATGAAAACCGTCAAGCAAATCAAGATCGACGTTGATAAATGTAATGGTTGCCGGGCGTGTGAGACAATCTGCTCCGCCTTTCACGCTGTGCCAAAGTATAGCAGCACCAACCCCGAGAGGTCTCGGATTCGGGTGCTTTTTGATCCACTAAAAAATATTTATGTTCCCGTCATAGCCGGCGAGTATACTGAAGCCGAATGTAATGGTAGAAACATTTATACGATCAACGAAAGGGAATATGATGAGTGTGCCTTCTGTAGAGCTTCCTGCCCATCCAGGGACCTTTTCAAAGAACCTGATTCCGGTCTACCTTTAAAGTGTGATATGTGTGAAGAGAGAGAGCCAGAGGAAGGGCCGTTATGTGTTGAGTGGTGTATAAACGATGCTCTGACTTATGAAGAAAAGGAGGAGGAAGGTGAAGAGGAAGAGAAACCGGGGGAGATGGAGATAGGACTAGAATCATTAGTGAAAAAATATGGTATGAAGACGGTAAAGGATACCCTTGCCCGAATGGCAAAGGGCTGAAAACTAAGGCAGAAGAGAAGGAGTAGAAGATAACGGAGATTTTAGCTCCCTTTAAGGAAGGGATAGATGTAGTAAAGGAGGCAGGCGGGGAAGCCTGCAAGTTCTGTTATCAATGTGGACTGTGCGATACTGTGTGTCCGTGGAATAGGGTTAGAGACTTCAGTATACGCAAGTTGGTCCGACAGAATACGTTTGGTTTACCCGAGGTAGAGAGCGAAGATATATGGCGTTGTACTACCTGCGGACTCTGCCCTCAGCGGTGTCCGCGGGGAGTAGGAACGATAGAGGTTAGCCTATCGTTGCGGAGGATTGCTGTGGAAGCAGGAATTTCTCCTGCTCCAATCCATACCGTAAATGTAAGCCTGGGTACTGAAGGTAACCCCCTACGTGAACCACGAGAAAAGAGGGCAGATTGGGCAAAAGGTCTGTCTGTAAAAGCGTTCACCGAGGGGACAGAAATTTTGTATTTTCCCTGCTGCTATCCCAGCTATGATGCAAGAACAAAAGGCATGGCTATTGCCACAGCCAATATCCTTAACAAGGCAGGAGTAGATTTTGGGATACTGGGAGCCAAGGAGAATTGCTGCGGAGAAAGTATCCGCAAGACGGGTGACGAGGAACTGTTCAAGCGCTTAGCCAGGGAAAACATCAAAACCTTTATTGATAACGGCGTGAAGAAAATCGTTGTTTCTTCGCCCCATTGCTACCACACCTTCAAAAACGAGTATCCCGAATTTAAGGTCAATTTTGAGGTGGTTCATATCTCTCAATATTTGTTCGAGCTTATTAACGAGGGCAGGCTCGAGCTCATCAAGGAGTATGGTAAGAAAGTCACCTATCATGACCCATGCTACCTGGGTCGGCATAATGGCATATATGACGAACCCCGAGAGGTTTTAAAGAAGGTACCCGGCCTGGAACTGATTGAGATGGCTGAGTCGCGGGAAGATAGTCTGTGTTGTGGTGGAGGAGGAGGCGGGATTTGGATGGACGTTCCCAAGGGCGAAAGATTCTCTGACATCAGATTAGAGCAAGCTATTGATGTGGGGGCTGAGGTGCTGGTTACTGCTTGCCCCTATTGCATGACCATGTTTGAGGATAGCCGGTTAACCCGAGAGGATAGTGAAGTCATAGAGGTTAAAGACATTACCGAGGTTATTCAAGAGGTTATTTAGAGAAGAGTGATGGAGGGCGTCGCTCGCGACCGTTAGTGCCCATAATCAGGGCATATCAGACCTGATAAGAATGGTAGAAAATGGAAAAAGAGCCAATTGAAGGACAGTTTGTCAATAGTCCTGAAGAAAATAATGTCGGCGACGTTATGGTTGTCGGCGGAGGTATCAGCGGTATTCAAGCTTCACTTGACCTGGCTGATACGGGTTTTAAGGTCTACTTAGTTGATAAATCGCCGGCTATTGGCGGCAAGATGGCCCAGCTTGATAAGACCTTTCCCACCAATGACTGCTCTATGTGCATAGAATCTCCCAAGTTTATTGAATGTGATAGGCATCCCAATATAGACATCCTGACCTATACTGAAATTGAAAGGGTAGAAGGGGAAACAGGAAACTTCAAGGTAACCCTGATTAAAAAGCCCAGATACATTATAGAAGATGAATGCCGGGGTTGTACTACCTGTGCTGAGTACTGCCCGGTCAAAGTCCTGGATAGATACAATCAAAACTTATCTTTCGCCAAAGCTGCTCATATATACTTTTCTCAAGCAGTTCCGCTTATCACCTATATAGACCCTGAAAGCTGCCTTTTCCTCAAAGACGGGAAATGTAACATTTGCATAGGAGTCTGTGAGAATAAGGCCATAGACCTTCATCAAAAGGAGGAGAAGATAGAAGTAGAGGTAGGGGCGATAATTCTGTCTCCGGGCTATGAGATATTTGACCCCAAGCTGAGAGGCGACTATGGCTACGGAAAGATGGAGAACGTGATAACCAGTCTTGACTTTGAACGGATATTATGTGCCACCGGGCCTTACGAAGGTGAGATAAGGCGCCCTTCGGACGGGAAGCATCCGAAGAAGATGGCCTGGATTCAGTGCGTCGGCTCCAGACAGGTCATCCCGGGCGGCAACAGCTATTGTTCAGCCGTATGCTGCACGTATACCCAGAAGCAGGTGATTCTGGCCAAAGACCATGACACTGATATTGAGGCTACTATATTCCATAACGATATCCGGTCATTCGGCAAGGACTTCGAGCGATTCTACCAAAGAACAGAGAACCTTCCCGGGGTTCGATTTATAAGAAGCTACGTATCAATAGGGAAAGAGCTGCCGGAAAGCAAGAATGTAACCATAAAATACTCTACTACCGATGACGGAGTAAAGGAAGAGGAATTCGACCTTGTTGTATTATCCGTTGGCTTGAACCCTCCTGATGATGTGGAGGAATTGGCTGATAAGTTCGGCATCGAACTCGATTCTCACAGGTTCTGTAAGACTAATCCGGTTAATCCTATTGAGACCTCCCGCCCGGGAATCCTTGTCAGCGGAGCCTTCCGGGGTCCTATAGATATCCCCGAGTCGGTTATGACCGCTAGCGGGGCTGATGCCATTTGCAGTCAACTCCTTGCCTACCGGCGGGGGAAGCTGTCCAGAGAAAGGGTATATCCACCGGAAAGGGATGTCTCGGGAGAGGAACCCAGGGTGGGGGTCTTTGTGTGTCATTGTGGAGCCAACATCGGAAGAGTGGTCGATGTTCCTTCGGTAGTGGAATATGCTTATACCTTACCTAATGTTGTCCACGCTCAAGAAGACCTCTTTAGCTGTTCTACAGATGCTGCCCGAGAAATAGCCGATGCCATCAGAGAAAAGGGGCTCAATCGTGTGGTTGTTGCCGCCTGTACCCCCAGGACACATGAGCCGCTATTCCGGGACACGCTTCGTGAAGGGGGAATTAATCCATATTACTTTGAGTTTGCTAATATAAGGGAACATTGCTCCTGGGTCCACTCTCGAGAAAAGGAAGCCGCCACCCGAAAGGCAAAGGATATAGTCCGGATGTCGGTAGCCCGGGCTGTCCTTTTACAGCCCTTACAGGAATTTGAGTTGCCGGTCGACAAAAGGGGGTTAGTTGTCGGAGGAGGTATAGCCGGAATGACCAGCGCTCTGAGCTTGGCCAACCAGGGATTTGAGGTTTACCTGGTGGAAAAGGATACCGACTTGGGGGGGATAGCTCGAAGAATTCATTACACCCTGGACGAGATGGATGTTCAAGCCTATTTGAGCGATCTTATCCGCAAGGTTTACCAGCACCCCTTAATTCATGTATCTACTGATGCTACCATCACCGAGGCTTCCGGTTATGTGGGGAATTTCATAACCGAGGTAAAGTCGGGAGGAAGGGTCAGGGAGATACACCATGGAATAATCATCATCGCTACTGGTGCTGAGGAATATAAACCCACCGAATACCTTTACGGGCAAGATGACAGGGTATTTACCCTGTTGGAGTTAGAGGAGCAAATCGCCAAAGGGGAAGCCAGGGTAGCTAACGCCCAAAGCCTGGTGATGATTCAATGTGTGGGTTGCCGAAACGAAGACAGAAATTACTGCAGCCGGGTGTGTTGTAATAATGCGATAACCTGCGCCTTGAAACTAAAAGATATAAACCCCCAGATGGATATCTACATTATCTATCGGGACATGAGAACTTACGGGTTTGCCGAGGAATATTACCGGGAAGCGGCGGACTGGGAGGTGAAGTTCATTCGCTATGAACCGGATGATAAACCCCAGGTGGAAGCTACCCAAGAGGGTGGCAAGCAGATTCTAAGGGTTACCGTGACCGATCCTATTTTAGGTAAGAAGATTGCGCTGGATGCCGATGCCCTTGCTTTAGCTGCCGCTGTTATTCCTTCAGCAACCAATACTGAAATATGCCGGTTATTTAAGGTACCTCTGAACCCGGATGGTTTCTTCCAGGAAGCCCATGTAAAACTACGGCCCGTTGATTTTGCCGCCGATGGCGTTTTCCTGTGCGGGACGGCTCACTATCCCAAGCATATACCAGAATCGATTAGCCAGGCTTACGGAGCTGCTGGCCGGGCGGCAACTATTCTTTCCAAGGATTCAGTCACCGCCTCCGGTGCTATTTCTGAAGTAAATGAGAGTGAGTGTATAGCATGCGGGGCTTGTATTTCGGTTTGTAAGTATGGTGCTATAGAGTTTCATGACACACCACAAGGCAAAAAAGCCAGGGTTATTCCTGTCCTCTGTAAGGGGGATGGTCTGTGTAATTCGAAGTGTCCAGCGGGGGCTATTGCCGCGAAACACTATACAGATGAGCAGATCTTTGCTGAAATTGACGCCGCGGTTCCGGCCCTTGTAGAAGTCCACTAATGAACATAGTAGGGTTGCTCTTTAAGAGGGAGCTAAGGAATAGCTATGGGATACGAGTTTGAACCAAAGATTTTAGGATTTTTGTGTAACTGGTGTTGCTACGCAGGGGCGGACCTCGCTGGAGTTTCTCGGTATCAATACCCTACTAATATAAGGGTGATAAGGATAATGTGCTCCGGCAGAGTCGACCCAGCATTCATACTCCGGGCTTTCTCAAACGGAATGGACGGGGTGTTTGTCGGCGGTTGTTGGCTTGGCGAATGCCACTATGTTACGGAAGGAAATTACGAAGCATTAAGCGTGATGCATATATGTAAAAAACTATTGGAACAGATGGGGGTGAACCCCGAAAGGTTAAGGCTTGAATGGGTATCTGCCTCTCAAGGAATCCGGTTCGCCGAAGTTATTACTGACTTCGTCAAGAAGCTAAAGGAATTAGGACCTCTTGGAATAGGTGAAGGAATAGATGAAAATGGATTAAAGTTAAAATTTGAAGCGGTTAAAAGTTTGGTCCCTTACATTAAGCTGGTGGAAAGGGAGCGGCTGAGAGTACATTTTGATACAGAAGATGAATATGACAAGTTTTTCAGCAGTGAAGAGGTAGATAGATTATTCCGTGAATTGATTGTAGATAAATTGACAATAAGCCAAATTTTGTTACTCTTGCGGGAAAGACCCCTTTCAACTGGAGAGATCTCTGAGATTTTGGGCTTAAGCCCGTCTGAAGTATCAAGATACCTTAATAGTTCAGCAAAAGAAGGATTAGTCAGGTTCGACGAAATCCAGAAGTGCTTTGTTCCCGCCTAAGTTGAGAGAGCAGGAAGAAGATTAGGTGAAAGAAAGAAAAGAAGTTAAGACAGCAACCACGGCTAACGGTAAAATCGATCAGATTATAGATAAATATCAGGGCGATGCCAGTGCGCTAATACAAGTATTACTGGAGATTCAGAGCGAGAATCATTGGCTTCCTAAGGAAGCATTAGAGAAGGTCAGTAAGAAATTAGAAGTGCCGTTAAACCAGATACAGCATGTAGCTACCTTTTATAAAGCCTTTAGTTTAGTTCCTAGAGGGCGACATGAGATTCAAGTATGCATGGGCACTGCCTGCCACATTCGCGGTTCGCCACGCGTCCTCGACAGGGTCCAAGACCTGACGGGAATCAGACCTGGCGAAACGGACTTGGATTTGAAGTTTAGCCTGGAGACTGTTAACTGCCTCGGTTGTTGCGCCATGGGGCCAGTGATGGTAGTCGATGGAAAATACCACGGAAAGACAGTACCAGCCAAGGTGGAAGACGTGTTGAAAAACTATGATTAAGGGAAAGTTATGCCAAGGATAAATTCGCCTGCTGAATTGGAAGAACTCAGGAAAGGCATCTTGTCGAAAAGAGATCCCAATAAACCTTGCATTACACTGTGTTCTGGAACTGCTTGCCATGCTTCTGGTAGCAAAGAAGTTGCGGCGAGCATTGAAGAGGAGATTAAAAAGCAAGGACTAAGTGCCGAGGTAGATTTCAGGAAAACTGGTTGCCATGGCTTTTGTGAGAAAGGCCCTATTATAGTTATTCACCCTGAGAAAATATGTTACTTACAGATAGAGCCTAAGGATGTTCCGGAAATTATCTCCCAGACTGTAAAGGGAAAGAAGGTCATAGAGCGTTTGCTCTACACCGACCCCAATACCAATGAAAAGATAATTCATGAATTTGAAATTCCCTTCTACAAGAACCAAGAGCGGCTTGTTTTCGGTTCCAACGGAGAGATTGATCCTGCGAGCACCGATGACTATCTGGCGCTCGGCGGCTATTCTGCTCTAGCCAAAGCCCTTTCCCAGATGACCCCTGAGCAAGTGTTGGAAGAAGTTAAAAAATCTAATCTGAGAGGTAGGGGAGGTGGTGGCTTTCCCACAGGGAGAAAGTGGGAGGAGTGTCGCAATGCCCCCGGTGAGATAAAGTATGTGATAGTCAATGCCGACGAAGGAGACCCTGGAGCTTATATGGACAGGAGTCTTCTCGAGGGGAATCCCCATTCAGTCCTTGAGGGATTGACCATCGGAGCCTATGCCATCGGCTCCCACGAGGGTTATATTTACGTTCGGCAGGAATATCCCCTGGCAGTAGAGAACGTGGGCATCGCTATCAAGCAAGCCAAGGAATATGGCTTCCTTGGGGAAAATATCCTTGGCTCAGGTTTTGATTTCACTGTTAAAGTGCATCGAGGGGCCGGTGCTTTTGTCTCTGGTGAATCGAGTGCCCTGATGACGGCAATAGAGGGCAGGGTAGGAGAGCCCAGACCGAAGTATATCCACACCGCTGTCAAGGGCGTTCGGGATAGACCCAGTTGCTTGAATAATGTTGAGACCTGGGCTACTGTGCCGCTTATTATCAGCAAAGGTGCTGACTGGTTTGCTCAACTTGGAACTGCAGGCAGCAAGGGGACGAAGATTTTCTCCTTAGTAGGTAAGGTAAATAATACCGGCCTTGTGGAAGTACCCATGGGTATAACCCTGAGAGATATTATTTATAAGCTGGGCGGTGGTATCCCCGGAGGCAAAAAGTTCAAAGCAGTACAAACCGGGGGTCCGTCCGGAGGATGTATACCTGAGGAACAGTTAGACATGAAAGTCGATTTTGATGAGCTCGCCAAGGCTGGCTCGATGATGGGTTCAGGTGGGATGATTGTAATGGATGAAGATACCTGTATGGTTGATGTCGCCAGGTACTTTCTTGATTTCCTCTCCGATGAATCGTGTGGCAAATGCGTCCCCTGTCGTGAAGGTATCAGGCAGATGCTTAAGATTCTGACTAATATCAGCAAAGGAAAGGGGAAGGAGGGCGATATTGAGCTTTTGGAGGAGCTATCCGAGGTAACCAGAGATGCCTCACTTTGTGCTTTAGGTAGGACTTCCGCTAACCCGGTTCTAAGCACGATACGCTACTTCAGAGATGAGTATGAAGCGCACATCAAGGAGAAGCGTTGTCCAGCTTACGTGTGTAAGGCGCTAATCTCATATTATATCGACCCCGAGAAGTGTCAGGCTTGCATGATTTGTTTCAGGCAATGTCCCGCAGGGGCGATTGCAGGTGGTAAGAACCAGATACATGTAATTGACCAGGAGAAATGCACAAAGTGCGGAACTTGCTTTGAAGTTTGTCCCCCTCGCTTTGGTGCGGTGAAGAAGATTTCTGGCGAGCCTGTTCCGTCTCCTATCCCTGAAGAAGCAAGAATGATAGCCAGAAAGAGTAAAGAAAATGAGTGAAGTCACTTTACAGATTGATGGAAGGGAAGTTAAAGCAGAGGAAGGGATGACCATTTTGGAGGCAGCACAAAGCGCCGGGATATCTGTTCCTACGCTTTGCCACCATGAGAAATTAGAACCTTATGGGGCTTGCCGAATTTGCACAGTAGAAATAGAAGCTCGTGGCAGGACAAATCTCGTTGCTGCCTGCCTTTACCCGGTGGAACAAAATTTGATAGTAAGAACCAGGTCTGAGAAGGTAGATAAAACTCGCAAAGTGCTTCTGGAGCTGATGCTAGCTCATGCTCCAGATGCCGCAGAATTGCAGGATTTGGCTCAAGAGTATGGAGCAGACAAAGCCCGTTTTGAAAAAGAGTCCTCATTTTGTATTCTATGTGGTCTATGCGTAAGATACTGTGCCGAGGTCAAGAAGAAGAACGCTATTGGATTTGTTGACAGAGGAGTAAGACGAGAGGTAATTTTCATCCCAGAGATAGCCTCTAAGGAATGCTGGAACTGCAAAGAATGTTTTCCGCTTTGCCCTACAGAGGCACTACAGGCAACTTTCCTCTTGACTAAAGCTCTAATGTCTCCCTCGCCTCCTTGCGACCCCGAGTCAGAAGAATAAGCAACGTCTGAACACTCCTCAAGTCCAGCAGGAGTACCTTGTTTCTCGGACGATTAGCTCTGCTGCTGGATGGGTAGAAAAATTTCTCTGCCCTTGTTATAATTGCCTTTTGCAAATAGCTATAGTTCTGGCGGCTCGCATAGCTGCCCACCTCGGCTGAGATTATAGTCTTCCGCTAACTATAAGGATTGAATTTGGCGAAGAAGTCTGTCCTGGTAATCGGTGGTGGTATCGCTGGTATCCAGTCTTCGCTTGACCTAGCCAATATGGGGTTTCAGGTATATCTTGTCGAAAAGACACCCAGTATTGGCGGTAGAATGTCCCAGCTGGATAAGACTTTCCCTACCAATGATTGCTCCATGTGCATACTTGCCCCCAAGATGATTGAGGCGAGTCGGCACCCCAACATCAGGCTGCTGACCTATTCCGAGGTAGAGGAAGTGGCCGGGGGACCCGGAAAAGTCAGGGTTAAAATCAGGAAAAAGGCAAGGTTTGTAGATGAAGAGAAATGCACCGGTTGTGGTGTATGTGTAACTAAATGTCCTTGGAAAACAGATAGCGAGTTTGACGTGGGCTTAAGTAAGAGAAAAGCTATCTATACTCCATTCGCTCAAGCGGTGCCAAACATTCCGGTTATCGATACAGAACATTGTGTCTATTTTCTTAAGGGCACCTGCCGAGCTTGCGAAAAATTCTGCGAGGCCGGGGCGATAAACTATGACCAGGAAGATGAAATAATTGAGGCAGAGGTTGACGCCATTATTCTCGCTTCCGGTTTTGACCTCTATGACCCTTCGGGGCTGGAGGAGTACGGATACGGCAGGATAAAGAATGTAATCACGGCTATGCAGTACGAGCGCATGATCAGCGCTTCAGGGCCGACTGAGGGGCACTTAGAGCGACCATCAGATGGGAAAACACCAAAGAGGCTGGCCTTTATTCAGTGTGTCGGTTCGCGGGATACCCGTCATAAGCTATATTGCTCCAGCGTTTGTTGTATGCATGCCACCAAGGAGGCTATTCTGGCCAATGAGCACTATCCTGATTTAAAGGCCTTCATCTTCTATACAGATATGAGAGCGGTAGGCAAAAGGTTCCAAGAATATATTGCCCGGGCTGAACAGGAATACGGTGTGTCCTATATTAGAAGCCGCCCCAGTGAGATTACGGAAAACCCGGACAACGGGAACCCCATTGTCTGGTACGAGGAGACCACCGCCAGGACCAGAACCACCATGGAGGTAGATATGGTCGTACTGTGCCAGGCGTTGATTCCGTCCGGTAGCACAAAAGATATAAGTGATATGCTGCACCTAAGCCTGAATAATTACCAGTTTGTCGGCATTCCGGATAGATTGTTTCACCCGGTGGACACTGAGGTACCCGGAATCTTTGCCTGCGGTTTCTGCCAGGCGCCGCAGGATATTCCGGATTCAGTTATCCAGGCATCGGCAGCCGCGGGCCGGGCTGCCGAGTTTATGAGCAAAGAGGACTAAATGGCGATACCTCGTATCGGAGTTTTTATCTGCCATTGCGGCACTAATATAGGGGGGATTGTGGATGTCCCCCAGGTAGTAGAGTATGCTAAAAACTTGCCCTACGTGGTATATGCCGAGGCTAACATGTACACCTGCTCCGAGGAAGGCATCTCTTCCATCAAGAATAATATTAAAGAGCATAACCTCAATCGGGTGGTGGTGGCTTCATGTACCCCCCGAACCCACCAGCCGCTGTTCCGTAATGCCTGCGCGGATGCGGGACTGAATCCGTACCTGTTTGAGTTTGTCAACATCAGAGAACATTGTTCTTGGATTCATATGCAGAACCGGCGGGAGGCCACTGAAAAGGCCAAGGAGCTGGTAAAGATGGGGGTAGCCAAGGCCCGGTGGCTGGATGCTCAGGAGGAATTTAAATCTGAGGTGTATCAGGCAGCCATGGTCATTGGCGGTGGTGTTGCCGGAATGAGCGCCGCCCTCAATCTGGCTAACCAGGGTTTTGAGGTGCACCTGGTGGAGAAAGAGCCAGAACTTGGTGGGCGGTTGCTCAAACTCAACCGGATTTTCACTATCAATAAAGACCCCAGCGAGCTGGTCGAGAGTATAGTTAAGGCAGTGGAGGGTCACTCCAAGATAAGGCTCCATATGCCGGCTGTGGTCAAGGCTGCCAGCGGATATATCGGTAATTTCGATATCAGCGTGGATGAAGGCGGGAAGGAAGTCAGCTTCAAGGTTGGGGTAATTATCGTGGCCACTGGCGCTCAGGTGCTCAAGCCGGAGCTA
>Ga0315546_1000623_pt1 | contig 24752 bp, 27 predicted proteins | sample SalMarSW160170MG_FD_203833 | JGI IMG/M metagenome (GOLD analysis project Ga0315546, IMG submission 203833) | Salt marsh sediment microbial communities from the Plum Island Ecosystem LTER, Massachusetts, United States - Salt Marsh Sediment SW1601-170 ...
CGACTCTAGAGGGTGGCGCGGAGTCTGTCAAGCGCCACCCTCATCTATCTTGCTGGGAGAACTGCTGCACGTCCTGTTCTGGAGTGCTATCCTATCCTGGAGGCCATCGACCATGACCATTCCGGAATCTGACGAGAAGCTGCTCGCTGAGTGCGAGGTCGAGACGTTCCGCGCGAGCGGGCCCGGCGGTCAGAACGTCAACCGGCGCGAGACCGCGGTCCGGCTCCGCCATCTGCCGACCGGGATCGTCGTTACCTGTCAGCAGGAGCGGAGCCAGCTGCGCAACAAGCAGATCGCGCTCGAGGAGCTGCGCCGGAGGCTCGAGGAGCGCGTGGTACCGAAGCGGCGGCGGATCCCGACGATTGTCCCCCGCGCCGTGCGCCGGCGAAACGTCGCGGAGAAGAGGAAGCGGAGCCTGAAGAAGCTCCTCCGCAGGAAGCCCCGAATCGACGACTAGCCGGCCCCCAGTAGCGCCGCGACCGCCGCGGTCCGCTAGGTATCGCGCTCCTTCACCTCGGACTCGATCTCGACGGACGTCGCATCCGACTTGAGGACGAACCGCTCCTCTCGCCTTCGGGCAGCGCGCCTCGCCAACCGTGGCGCGAAGAAGCCGACGACCTTCCACAGCCCGAAGAAGAACTTGCCCTTGGATCCCTTGGAGTCGTCCTTCGCGGCGAGGGCCTTGTCCAGGTCCTCCGCGTTCTTCTTGAACTGCTTTTTCTTCTTCTTGCGGTCCTTGTCGTCGGCGAACTTCTTCTTCCACCACTTCGCCCACCCATCTGCGTGTGCGTCCTTGGCTTTGGCGCCCTGCGGATCCCCGTTGTAGTCGGGGTCTCCCGGGAAGCGGTGCTCCGCGTATCGTTTGAAGTGGTAGCGCATCAGCTTGATCGCGAAGGTGTCGCTCTCGCGTAGCCACTTCTCGATCTTGTTCTCGGGGTCTCCGGCCGGCCACGCGTTGCCTGCCTGCTTGGCCGCGAAAGCGTCGAGCGCCTTCTCCATCTCCTCGTAGGTCACGCCGGCGGCGTCCGCGAGGTTCTGGACCGTCTTCTTCTTGCGTTTTTCCTGGAGGACGTACTGCTTGAGGAGATCCTTCACCGTGGCGGGCTCGAACTGCATCAGGCCGCGCGCAGGACCTCCGCCTCCTTGCTCGCGGGTCGTCGCGTGCGCGCTCTCGTGCCACATGATGTACATGAAATGCCAGGCGATCCAGTTGCGCTTTCTCTTCTGTTTCTCGTTCGCGTCTTTCTCTTTTTGGTTCTTCGGGTCGGGATACGGGTCCGGATCGGTCTCCTTCAACACCTCGTCGACGATCTCCCGCAGCTTCTTCGCGCGCTTCTTCGCGTCCTTCTCCTTGACGTCGATCTTCTTCTTCGTCAGCTTCGGCGCCATGATCGCCCTCCTTCCTTCGTAGTCGGATCGTCTCCCTTGATATCATCCGCGCACCTTGCAGATCAAGTATGACTCGATGACGATTACGGAGGCGGTTGCGATCTACCGATACCGCGTCAAGCCTTGCGCTTGAGGATCGGTCGGAGCAGCGGTCGCCAGTGGCCGTTCCACTTGGTGATGGCGCGCTGTCGCGACTCGGCCAGTGGTCCTCGACAAACACAGCACGGGCAGAAGACCTGAAAGGTGTCTCGGTGGGCAAGGCGTGGTTGGGGGCCGGAGGTGATCGCGAGGGTCGTGTTCCCGCAGAACGGGCACGGCCGAGCGTCCTTCAAGCTCGGATCCGAGTACGCCTTGGACAGGAGTTCTGCCTCGTCGCTCATGTCGCCCTGCCTCCGTCGTGGATTTCATCAGGAGTGCGGAGACAGATTATACGCCGTGGCCGTCCCTGCGACGTACCGAGCGCCACGAGCCAAGATCCTCGAGTGACCGAAGGATGCCGGCAAGCATCTCGAGTCCCGACGTCGCGCCTTGAGAAGCCAGCGAGTGGGTCGCCGGTCGGACGTCGCGATCGAACTCGGAGACGAGCGCGGAGAGGACTTCGAGAACCGGTTCGAACACCGATCCGTTCGCTGCCGTCGCCAGCATCTGAGCCGCAGGAAGGGAAGTCCCCTGATTCTCTGCTGAGTGCAACGTGGCGCGGAGGTCGAGGAGCGATGTCTTCGCCTCATCCGAGATCCGTTCGAACGCCGTGAAGCCTGCCAGCATACCGACCAACGCGTCGTCCCCGCTCGGCGTCGAGCCGGTTCCGAGGCCGACGAGGTCGAGGAGCACTTCCGAATCGCCGGTCTCCTTCCAGTGCTTCAGGATTGCATCGATCTCGGGCCGGAACGGATCTGAATTGCGCTTCGCCCGCTCCTCTTCGAGGAGCTCCTTCAGAATTGGCAGTCGAGACAATACTCGTTCTCCCTCCTCTGAGGTGTAGGGCTTGATCTTCAGTTCTTCAACCGCGGCTGCCGAAACGTCGAGTGTCCACCCGCCGCGGAATCGGAGCCTTCTCGATTCCGCCAATACTGGCTCGTTCTCTGACAGTTCCAAGAGAGAACGAGCCTGTACAGCCCAGGGATGAAGTGGCACGTCTTGCATCTGAATCGACACGAACCCGGGATCCGACTCTTCATGGAAGAGCACGTTGAAGCCGCGCCGAAACGCCGAAGCGACTCGTCCCGAGCGTGGCTTGGCTATGAGGTACCGAAACGCGTGTGCTCCAATTCGGTTCGCCGCTTGAACATCCATTGCTCATCCACCACGAGTTCGTGCTAGGCACGAACTCGCAAGGGACTCACCAGCCATGGAGCCGGGTGAGTACCCAACCGATGTGGGTCGAGTAGGGTTGACCGCCTCCGGTGGCCAACCCTACGTGCGACCCACCTCATGCAAATGTGGGTTCTTCGCGCCGGCGATGTCGCCGAACTTGGTCAGGACGCACTCGGACTTGACCTGCATCAGCTCGTCGTACCGTTCGTCGTCGACGATCGCCACGATCCGGCAGATCGAGCTCTCGCCGTCGACGAACCGCCACGGGAAGCAGCCGATCGTGGCGCGCTGGTCGAGGAGCAGGTCGATGTCGCCGCCGAGGCACTCGGCGTGGATGATCCCGTATGGGAACAGCTCGATGTGCATCAGCTGGTACTTCGACGCGTCGAACCGCTCGGCGAGCGACGTGCCGTATTTCTCCTGGAAATGGGCCTCGGCCTCCTTCGCCTGGCGAGGCATCCAGTCGCGGATGATCGTGTTCATCGGGTGGTCGGCGGAGCCGCAGTCGACGCCGATCCAGCGGATCTTCTTCTCCCGGCACCAGACGGCGAAGTCGCGATCCGGACCGGGGTGCTTGACCATGTACCGGACCTCGTCGGCGGTCGGCTGGTCCCAGCCGTAGTGGTGGTAGCCGGTGTGGAGGATCAGGACGTCGCCTTCCTTCACCTCGACGCGCTCCTCGATCATCTCCGGGGTGTAGATGTCGTAGTCGCCGACGGCCTCGGACAGGTCGACGACGACGCCGTCGTGGACGAGGAAGTCGAAGTCGAGCTGCGCGATGTCCTTGCCCGGCGTGTAGAAGTGGATCTCCCCGTCGAGGTGCGTGCCGACGTGATTGGAGTGCGTCAGCAGTTGGCCGTTCGCCCCGTTCGGCGCCAGCCGCTTGAAGTACTTCACCTGCAGCGGCTCGTACGTCGGCCACGGCGGCGTGGCGATCGACAGTGGAATCGTCAGATCGATGAACTTCATCTTCCTACCTCCCTTCAAAGCTTCACCGCAGAGGACGCGGAGACACGCAGAGGGAAGATCTCAAGGGTAGAAGCAAAGACCTAACCATCTGCTCTGCCTCCCGTTTCGGGTCTCTGGTCGGTTTCCCGATTCCTGCTCTCCGGCCCATGACTTCTGCCTAAACCCTCTCCTTGGTTCTGGCTTTCTCGGCGTGCTCTGCGCTCTCTGCGGTTCATGCTTCTGGTTCTCCGCGGTTAGGTCTTGCCTACTGCCAGTGTTTCCGCAAGGGCGCGCGCCGCGTCGGCGAAGCACTGGAACGGCGGCGTCACGAGTCCCGCTCCGACCATCCCCACGCCCGGCTCCTTGTGCGCGATCCCGGTGTTGATCGCCGGGACGATCCCGGTCTCGACGACGCGGAGGGCGTCGATCCCTGTCGGCGTCCCGCGGAAGCCGAGCGCCGGGACCTGATAGACGCGGCTCTCGGCGAGCGCGATCTTCCGCATCCTCCTCGTCGTCTCCAGCGCCCGCTCCGGCGAGCCGCCGACGAACTGGACGATCGCCGGCGCGGCGGCCATCGCGAACCCGCCGTACCCGGCCGTCTCGGTGATCGCCGAGTCGCCGATGTCCGGCGCCGCGTCGTCCGGTCCGTATCCCGGGAGGTACAGCCCGTCGACGATCGGCGCCGGGGCGGTGAACCAGCGGTCGCCGGTCCCCGAGACGCGGACCCCGAACTCGGTCCCGTTCCGCGCCATGACGGTCACGAGCGAGCTCCCCTCGACCCCGGCCGCGGCGTCGAGGGCGCACTTCCCGGCCGGCATCGTCAGGTTGAGGGTGAAGTGGTCGTTCCCGTGGAGGAACTCGAGCACGCGGGCGACCGCGGCGCGATCGGCGTCGAGGCGGACGAGGAACGGCGCCAGCTCGCGGATCAACAGCGACGTCCCGGCGCGGTTCCGATTGTGCCCCTCGTCGCCCATCTGCAGCGCCTGGGCGATCAGCGAGCGAAGGTCGAACGGGCTGTGCGCTTCGATCGCTGCGGAGAGGATCGGCGCCAGCTCGTCGGCCATCCAGTTCAGCCGGTCGATCACCTCGTCGGCGTAGGCGCCGTAGCGGAGGACCTTCCCGAGCCCCTCGTTCAGCGTGCAGTAGGCGCGGTTGCCGGCCGCCGCGTTCTCGACGATCCAGACCGGCATCGACGGCGTGACCACCCCGGCCATCGGCCCGACGGCGTCGTGGTGATGACAGGGGTCGAACGCGATCTCGCCGGACGCGGCGAGCTTCTCGGCCTCCTCTGGCGACGCGGCGAGCCCCTCGTAGATTAGGCCGCCGATGACCGCGCCGCGCATCGGCCCGCACATCCGCTCCCACTCGACCGGCGGCCCGGCGTGGAGGATCGTCCGGTCGGTCATCCCCGGGATCACGTCGCGCGCGGTCCCGATCCCGATGACCCTCGGCTCGGCGGCGAGGAGCCGCGCGACGGCCTCGGCGTTCGCCCGCTCGATCTTCTCGATCCATCGACCGTCGACGGCGAGCCGGTCGAGGAGGTCGGCGAGCTCGGCGTCCCCACCGGCCGGCGGCCTCCAGTCGAGGTCGACGACCGGCGTGCCGCTTTCACGTAACGTCTCGGCGAACGACGAGAGGCCGAGGTTGACGACGCGAAGCTCGCGCGAGAAGAGCTCCTGGATCGGCGGCCGGTCGGCGCTCATTCGTCGCTCTCCTTCAGCGCGTCGACGACCCATCCGGCGGCCGCGGCGTTGCTCGGCGCGACGAGGACGCCGGCCTCGGTCAGGGTCGCGACCTGTTGGCTCCGCTTCTGAGGGTCTTCGTCGGTCCCGGTGACCGACGCGATCACGAGGAGATCCCGGCCGTCCTTCCCCGCGAGCTCGATCGCCCGCTTCGCCGCGTCGGCAAGGCTCCCGCCCGGATCCGGATGCGCGCCGTGGCCGAGGACGCAGTCGGTGAGGACGATTCCGACAGCCGGGGCGTTCGCGTAGCGAACGACTTTGCCATCTCGCAGGGACGGCGCAATCATGGGATGCGGCTTTCCGACGGTGAACGCGTCGTCGCCGAGGTCCCAGACGACGTGGCCGGCCGCCTCGTCGCCCGGTCGGATTTTCAGCGCCGGCTCGGCGGCGACGTTCGAGCGGACCTCGAGGCCGGCCCGATGGAGGACGTCCCACGCCTCCTGGGCAAGCGTCCCGCCGCAGAACAGGCCGATGACTCGGCCGGAGACCGATTCCTGCGCGGGAAGCGTTTCGGCGAGGGGGACTTCCGGTCGGATGCCGGCCGCGGCGCAGCCGAGCACGGCCGCCTCCGCCAGCGTGCGCGCGAACGAGATACCGTCGTCGGCCTTCCGCGCTCCCGCTGTCACGAAGTGGACGACGGCCGGCTTCCCGGCCGCGCGCAGCGCGGCGACGACGCGATCGGCGACCGCCGGCTCGGGCGCCTTCGAGACGACGACGATCACGTCCGTCTCGGGATCGCTCGCGAGCGCCTCGATGCCGAAGCGCGTCATCCGGGCTTCGACGTCGCGTGACAGGTCGCGCCCGCCGGTTCCGATCGCCTGCGAGATCCCTCCGCCGAGCCGATGGACGAGCGAGGAGATCTCCTGAATGCCGGTGCCGGAGGCCCCGACGATCCCGATCCGTCCCCGGCGGACGATGTTGGCGAAACCGAGCGGGACCCCGTTGAGGATCGCGGTCCCGCAATCGGGCCCCATCAGCAGCAGGCCGCGCTCGATCGCCTCCTTCTTGAGGGCGATCTCGTCCTCGACCGAGACGTTGTCCGAGAAGAGCATCACGTGGAGCCCCCGACGGAGCGCCCGGCGCGCCTCGCGGGCCGCGTACGCTCCCGGGACGGAGATCAGCGCGAGGTCCGCGTCCGGATCGATCCGGATCGCCTCGGAGATCGTCGTCGGTCTTGGTCCGTCCGCCGTGCCGCCCTCCTCGCCGGACGGTCCGGCGAGCAGCAGCCGGAGGCGTTCGTTCGCCGCGTCGATCGCGTCGTCCGAGGCGGCGCCGATCGCGATCACTAGATCGTTTGCGTGAATCGTCTGCGACGATTCACGAGCGGCGAGCGATTCAGAGGAATCGTTCGCCTGGGGAATGACGAAGCCGGCCTTCTCCAGGTTCTCGAGAGTCGCGCGCGTTCCCATCGCGACGATCGCCTGGCCGACCTCGGGGAGCCGCTCGAGCTCGTGGCTGATCCGCATCAGGAAGACCGAGTCGAAGTAGCGATTCGGCTCGATCAGGATCCGCTTCATCCGATCTCTCCCTGCTCTCGGATGCGAAGCAGAACCCGCTCGGCGTCGAGCGGCAGCGTGGTGAACTCGATCCCGAGCGCGTCGAAGAGGGCGTTCCCGATCGCCCCGGGGACGGAGATCATCGGGTGCTCGGCGATGCCGCGCGCCCCGTACGGCCCGCCCGGCTGGGGGTTCTCGAGAAGGATTTGCTGCGTCCTGCGCGGGACGTCCTTGGCGGTCGGGATCTTGTAGTCGACGAACGCCGGATTCAGGAGCCGGCCGTGCTCGTCGAACTTGAACCCCTCCCACAGCGCGGAGCCGAGCCCCTGCACGACCCCGCCGACGACCTGCCCGACGCACAGCTTCGGATTGAGGACCTTCCCCGCGTCGATGGCGGTGGCGATGTCGAGGACCTCGATCTCGCCGGTCTGCGTGTCGACCTCGATCTCCACTCCGTGCGCGCCGTACGTCCAGTACTGCGCCGGCAGTCCTTGGCCGGTCTCCGGGTCGAGGTGCGTCAGGCCGGTGGCGATGTAGCGGCCGTGGCCGATCACCGGTCCGCCGATCGAGTTGCCGTTCTCGAACGTGTAGCCGAGGGCGAGCCGCGGATACGGGATCCTCCGGTCCGGATCGTCCTTGACGAACGCGGCGCCGTCCTCGCAGACGATCTCGTTCGGCTCGACGTCGAGCGCCCGGGCCGCGACGTCGCGGATCTGGCGGAGGCAGTCGGCGGAGGCCTCGATGACGGCGTTTCCGCCCATGTAGGCGAAGCGGCTCGCCACCGTCTGCCAGTCGTACGGCGAGAAGGCGGTGTCGCAGTCCCACGTGACGTGGACCTTGTCGATCGGGAGCTTCAGCTCCTCGGCGGCGACCTGCCTCAGGACCGTGTACGTCCCCTGGCCGTAGTCGACGCCGGAGACGAGCACGTCGGCCGCCCCGTCCTCGTCGAGCTTGATCACCGCGGCGCACGACGTGTAGGTCGGCATCGCCGGCGCCTTGTGGAGCATCGCGATCCCCTTGCCGCGGGCCTTGTGCGGCTCGGAAGGCGGCTCGCTCGGCCTCCCCCAACCGATCGCCTTCGCGACGGCGTCGAGGCACTCGACCGGGCTGCCGTGTCCCGCGGTGAACGGTTCACCGGTGATCGTCGTCTCGCCCTCGCGAAGGAGGTTGACCCGCCGAAACTGGGCGGGATCCATTCCGAGCTTCCGGGCCGTCATGTCGATCGCCCGCTCGATCCCCCACAGGACCTCGAGGTGCCCGAACCCGCGGTAGGCGGTGCCGAAGACCTTGTTCGTGTAGACGACGTAGGAGTCGATCCAGCAGTTCGGAATGACGTACGGCCCGGCACCGGAGTAGGCGGCCGCGCGGCCGATGTTGACCCCGTAGTCGGCGTACGCGCCGGCGTCCCAGACGTAGGTCGCCTTCAGGGCGACGATCCGCCCGTCGCTGTCCGCGCCGATCTCGACGGTCGAATGGAGGCCCTGCCGCGAAGGGAGGGTGTTGAACTCCTCCTCGCGCGTGGCGACGATCTTGACCGGACGTCCGCCCGCAGCCCGCGAAAGCACGTAGGCGAGCGGTTCCAGGTGGAGCCCCGCCTTCCCACCGAAGCCGCCGCCGACGTACGGGACGTGGACGCGGAGGTTCGCGTGCGGGAGGCCGAAGCAGACGCTCATCAGGTGGCGGACGGTGTACGGCGACTGGCTCGACGACCAGATCTCGGCGCGGTCGCCCGGGAGGGCCTGGCCGATCGTCGCGTGGGTCTCCATCGGGACGTGCTGGACCGGCGGGTTGTAGAACTCGGCGGTCAGCGCCACGTCGGCCGAGGCGAACGCGACGTCGACGTCGCCCTTCCTCACCTTCTGATGATGGGCGATGTTCGTCCCCGACTTGGGGAAGAAGACGCCCTCCATGTGCGCGTAGGTGCCCAGGTCGGGGTGGACGAGCGGCGAGCCTTCCTTCAGACCGTCGCGAGGGTCGAGGACGGGCTCGAGCGGCTCGTACTCGACCTCGACGAGGCGGCAGGCCTCGCGCGCGGCGTCGAGCGTGTCCGCTGCCACGGCGACGACCGGCTCGCCCTGGTACCGGACGACCTCGCGGGCGAGGATCCGCTTGTCCTGCAGGTAGAGGCCGAGGCGGTAGTCGAGCGTGTCGCCGGTGAGGACCGCGCGGACGCCGGGGAGCGCTTTTGCGGCCGACGTGTCGATCTTCAGGATCCTCGCCGACGCGTGCGGTGAGGTCAGGACGGCGGCGTGAAGCATCCCGGGCAGGGCGAGATCGTGGGTGTACCGCGCCGCGCCGGTCACCTTGTCGATCGCGTCGTCGCGCGCGACCGGCTTGCCGACGTAGCGAAGCTCATCCGGCACGGGCGTCACCTCCGTTCGAGCGCTCGGCCGCTCGGTCATCCTCCACGGGAAGCCGTCTGTCCTCTCCGGCTTCCCGTCCGTGCTGGTCGGCTGCAAGCCGAACAGCACGAAGAATCGCCTCGTACCCGGTGCACCGGCAGAGGGTCCCGGCGATCGCCTCGACGATCTCGTCGTCCGTCGGGTTCGGACTCCGCTCGAGGAGCGCGCGGGCGGACAGGATCATCCCCGGGGTGCAGAAGCCGCACTGGACGGCGCCGGCGTCGATGAACGCCTTCTGGAGGTCGGACAGCTCGCCGTCGCGCGCCTCGCCCTCGATGGTCCGGACGTCGCGCCCGTCCGCTTCGACGGCGAGGACGAGGCAGGCGGTGACCGGCGCCCCGTCGAGGAGGACCGTGCAGGCGCCGCACTCGCCGATCCCGCAGCCTTCCTTGGCCCCCGTGAGGTGCAGCCGCTCGCGCAGGAGCTCGAGCAGGGTCATCGCCGCGGGGACCGTCGCCCGCTCGATCCGTCCGTTCACGGTCAGCCGGATCTCATGCATCAAGACCGCCTCCCTCCGCGGAGAAGCCGGTCGACGAGGCGTCGGAGGAGAACGGGAAGGACGGCGCGTCGATAGGCGGCCGACGCGCGGACGTCGGAGATCGGCGACACGGCGGCCTCGGCGAGCTCGATCGCGCGGCCGGCGACGGCGTCGACCGAGCCGCTCGCGTCGATCGGCTCGAGGAGGACCGGGGTCGGCGCGCAGCTGCCGACGGCGACCCTCAGCGTCCCGGCGTCCGGCGCGTACGATCCGGCGACGTTGACCACGGCGAGGTCGTGTCCGCGGATCCGCTGCTGCTTGAGAAACGCGGTCCGCGTTCCGCTCTCGGGGGCGGGAATCCGAACGTCGGTCACGATCTCCTCGGAGGTCAAGCAGGTCCGCTTGACGCCGGTGAACAGCTTCGAGACCGGGACGGTGCGGGTCCCGCTCGGCCCGGCGACGGTCAGACGTGCGTCGACCGTCATCAGCACCGGCGCCGAGTCGGCGGCCGGCGAGGCGTTACACAGGTTCCCGGCGAGCGTCGCCCGATTGCGAAGCTGGTAGGTGCCGATCGAGAGGGCCGATTCGGCGAGCGCGGGAAACGCGTCCCGGATCGCCCGGTGCTCGGCGACCCGGTTCAGCGGGACCGCCGCACCGATGACCCGTTCCGGCCCGTCGACGTCGAGGACGGCGAGCTCGTCGACCGACTTGACGTCGACGAGGAGCCTTGGCGAGCGAAGCCCGTTTCGGATCTCGACCAGGAGGTCCGTTCCGCCGGCGAGGACCGCGGCGTCGTCGCTCTCGGCGAGGAGGCGGCAGGCCTCGTCGATCGAACGGGCACGAACGTAGTCGAACGCTCCGAGCACGACTCGCTCCTTTCCCACCAACCTATTGAAAGGCGAAAAGACGGGCTGAATTAGCCTCGTCACGGTTCCATGATAGACAACGGGCCGGGATTTGCCAAGTCGCCTGACAGGTTGCGGACCGGGGCGTTGCGCCGCTCTCGGGCCGCGCGATCCGCCGCCGGGAATCCCGGGCTTGATTCCTCGGGAGGACCGTTTCACCATTCCGTCGGAGCGCGAACCTATGGAACACGCACATCGTCGTCACGAGCCTTCACCGGGGAGCCGGATCGGCGTCGCCTTCTGGCTTAACCTCGCGTTCGCCTTGCTCGAGATCGTCGGCGGGCTGTGGACGAACAGCGTGGCGGTCCTCTCCGACGCGCTGCACGACTTCGGCGACTCCGTCGCCCTCGGCTTGACCTGGCACTTCGCCCGGCTGTCGAAGCGGAAGGGAGACGAGACGTTCACGTTCGGCTACCGACGGTTCTCGCTCCTCGGCGCGCTGGTGATGTCGTTCGTCCTCTTCGCCGGAGGATTCGTGGTCCTGTCCCGGGCGGTCGAGCGGCTGATGGCGCCCGTGGCTTCGAACGCGACCGGGATGATCTATCTGGCCATCGCTGGGATCGCGATCAACGGGATCGCCGCGCTCCGCACACACGGCGGCCGGAGCCTGAGCGAGCGCGTGGTGACGTGGCACTTCGTCGAGGACGTCCTCGGCTGGCTCGCCGTCCTCGCCGCGGGGATCGTCATGTCGTTCACCGACGTCCGGATCCTCGATCCGGTCCTCTCGATCCTGATCACGCTCTACGTGCTCTGGAACGTCGGCCGCCGCTTGAAGGACACGCTGATCATCCTCCTCCAAGGGACGCCGCCCGACGTGTCGGTCGAACAGGTCGAGGACCTCATCCGAGCGATGCCGGGCGTCTGTGACGTGCATCACACGCACATCTGGACGCAGGACGGCGAACGGCACGTCCTGACGACGCACGTCGTCGCCGACGAGGGGACGACCCTCGGTGACACCGGCGATCTTCGCCGCCGGATCCGGGAAAGCGTCGAACCGCTCGGCATCCTCCACGCGACGATCGAGGTCGAGCGCGAGTCGGACTGCTCCGGATGCGGCGAGGACTGCCACGCTTCGTAATTCGGCGGCTCGCACCGGTTGAAACCTTCCGCCGCTTCGCGTGTAGGACCGGTCGAGGAGGTGTGCGCAATGTGCGTGACCGCGTGGCTGCTTCTGTCGTTCTTCTGGGCCTTTTGGGTGTTTGCATTCGGCGGCTGGTGGTGCGGCGGAATCTGCTAGGCCGAGCGAGGAACGGCGCTTCTCTTCCGTAGGCGCCTCCTCGCAAAGGTAAGAGGGTCCTTTCTCAGGGGAGCGGGGCTCGAACGGGCCCCGCTCCTTTTCGTCTCGGTTCGTCACAAGTTTTTCAATGGAACTTCATGCTTTGACGACGTCGATCCGGAGCCTATGCTTCCGAGGAGTTCGTGGAGCCGGCGAGGGGAGACATGCGTCAGGAGCTTCGAATCGAAGGGATGCACTGCGCGTCGTGCGCTCGGGCCGTCGAGCACGCTCTCCGCGGCGTCGAGGGCGTGCAGAGCGCGGACGTCCGCCTTCTCACCGAGCGGGCGGCGATCGAGCACGACGACCGAGTGACCGTGGAACGGCTGGTCGAGGCGGTCGCGGAGGCGGGCTATCGGGCGCGCGCCGCCGCCGCGGAGGAGGATCGCCTCGCGGGGGACGCGCGTCGCGTCGCGTCGGCGAAGCGACGGATGAAGCTCGCGTGGGCGTTCGCCGTGCCGATCATGGGGTGGATGATTCCCGAGATGTTCCTCGGGGTCATGTGGCCGAGCCCGCTCCTCTTCCACGTCGGGATGGTCGTCCTGGCCGCGATTCCGCTCGCGTTCGCGGGCGGGCCGACGATCCGGGCGGGCTTCCGCGCCCTGGCTCACCGCGCCCCGACGATGGATTCGTTGATCGCCCTCGGGATCGCCGTCTCGTTTCTGACCGGCCTTCTGGCGATCCTCGGCGAGCTCGGGCTGTCGGCGCGGTCGTTCGACTACGCCGGGATCTCGGCGATGATCCTCGCGATCCACTTGACCGGCCGATGGATCGAGACGACGGCCAAGGGGCGCGCCTCTCAGGCGATCCGCCGGCTGATGGAGCTCGGCGCGAAGTCGGCCCGCGTCCTCCGCGACGGCGAGGAGATCGGCGTGCCGGTCGACTCCGTCGAGGTCGGCGACGTGCTGGTCGTCCGCCCCGGCGAGAAGATCCCGACCGACGGGGTGATCGTCTTCGGCGAGAGCCACCTCGACGAGTCCCTCGTGACCGGCGAGTCGGCCCCCGTGCGGCGCGGCGTCGGCGATCCGGTCGTCGGTGCGACGGTGAACGGCGAGGGCCTCCTCCGGGTCCGCGCGATGGACGTCGGGGAGACGACGTTCCTCGCCCGGATCGTCCGGATGATCGAGGAGGCGCAGTCGAGCAAGGTGCCGATCCAGGCGTTCGCCGACCGCGTCACGCGGGTCTTCGTCCCGGTCGTCCTCGGGATCGCCCTGGTCACGCTCGTCGTCTGGATCGCCTTTCCCGGCGCTCTGGGAACGGTCGTCGAGCGGGCCGGCGTCCTCCTCCCCTGGGTCGACGCGAACCTGGGTCTCTTCTCCCGCGCGCTGTACGCGGCGATCGCGGTGCTCGTGATCGCCTGCCCGTGCGCGCTCGGCCTGGCGACGCCGACCGCGCTGATGGTCGGGAGCGGGATCGGCGGCGAGAACGGGATCCTGTTCCGCTCCGGCGAGGCGATCCAGACGCTGCAGGAAGCGCGGCTCGTCGTCTTCGACAAGACCGGCACGATCACCGTCGGCCGGCCGGGGGTCACGGACGTCCGCCCGAACGGGATCGCAGAGGACGAGCTTTTTCGCGTCGCGGCGAGCCTGGAGGCCGGCTCCGAGCACCCGATCGGTCGGGCGATCGTCCGCGAGAGCGAAAGTCGGGGCCTCACGTTGTCGCCGGTCGAGCGGTTCCGTGCGGTGTCGGGACGGGGCGTGCGTGGGAACGTGGGCGGCGCGCGCGTCGTCGCCGGAACGCGGGAGTGGCTGGCCGAGCTGGGCCACGACGTCGATCCCGTTGCGGCCGATTGGGAGCGGCTCGCCGGAGAGGCGAAGACGGTGGTCGGCGTCGCCCGCGAGATCGGAGGCGTTCTCGGCCTGATCGCGATCGCCGATCGGGTGAAGGGCGGCGCGAGCGCGGCGATCGACGCGCTGGAACGCATGGGCCTTCGCCCGATGCTCCTGACCGGGGATCACGCCGCGACGGCCGAGGCGGTCGCGGCCTCCGTCGGGATCGAGCGCGTCGCCGCGGACGTTCGCCCGGAGGAGAAACTCGCCGCGATCCGAAGCCTCCAAGGGGAGGGCGAGCGCGTCGTGATGGTCGGAGACGGGATCAACGACGCGCCGGCGCTGAAGGCGGCCGACGTCGGGATCGCGATCGGGACGGGGACCGACGTCGCGATGGAGGCGGCCGACGTGACGCTCGTCTCCGGGGATCTCGACGCGCTCGTTCGCGCGGTTCGCCTCTCGCGAGCCACGTTCGGGAAGATCCGTCAGAACCTGTTCTGGGCGTTCTTCTACAACGTCTTCGCGATCCCGCTCGCCGTGCTCGGCCTCCTCCACCCGCTGATCGCCGAGGCGGCGATGGCCCTCTCGTCGATCAACGTCGTGACGAACGCGAATCGCCTCCGGCGGGTGAACCTGTCGGGCGACTAGGCGGCTCCGTTTCCGAGAAACCCGCGATCTTGCGTCGGTTGTCCCGATTCTGCGGGGCGGTATAATCGCCGCGTGCCAGTAGCCCATCGCTATTGGCATCGATCCTTTTGTGCGGGAGGTGGGCGCGGACATGAAGGTCACGCTCACGGCGATCAAGGCGGACGTGGGGAGCATCGGCGGGCACATCTGCCCGAGCGAGAGGCTCCTCGCGGCGGTCGAGGAGACGGTGGACCGACAAGGGGCCGGTCTGATCATCGACCACGAACTGAACCACACCGGCGACGACGTCGCCGTCCTCATGACGCACGATCGGGGGGTCGACGACGAGCGCGTCCATCGACTGGCGTGGGACGCGTTCCTCGCAGGGACGGAGGTGGCGAGGGAACAGGGGCTGTACGGCGCCGGGCAGGACATCCTGAAGGACGCCTTCTCCGGCAACACCCGCGGCCTCGGGCCGGCGGTGGCGGAGATGGAGTTCGAGGAACGGCCGAACGAGCCGTTCCTGATGTTCACCGCCGACAAGACCGAGCCCGGGGCGTACAATCTGCCCCTGTTCCTGGCGTTCGCCGACCCGATGTACAACGCGGGGCTGATCCTGTCGCCGGCCGGCGGCAAGGGCTACCGGTACACCGTGATGGACGTCGATTGCACCGAGGGGGACCGCGTGATCGAGCTTGTCACCCCCGAGGACACCTACGACCTGGCCGCGCTCCTTCGCGACAACGGCCGGTTCGTGGTCGAGTCGATCCACTCCCGCCACGACGGGGAGATCGCCGTCTCCTCCTGCACGACGCGCCTCCGGAACATCGCCGGGAAGTACGTCGGGAAAGACGATCCGATCATGCTCGTCCGCACCCAGAAGGGCTTTCCCGCCACCGGCGAGATCCTCGCGCCGTTCGAGATCTGTCATTACGTGTCCGGCTTCATGCGAGGAAGCCACATCGGACCGCTGATGCCGGTGAAGGCGAAAAGCTCCGTCTCGTTCTTCGACGGGCCGCCGATCGTCTCCTGTCTCGCGTTCTCGATCCGCGACGGGGTGCTGACCGAGCCGGTCGACGCGTTCGATCATCCGTATTGGGACTGGGTCCGTCAGAAGGCGTCGCGGAAGGCGCACGACATCCGCGAACAAGGCTTCTCCGGCCCGGCGATGCTCGGGATCCACGACCTGGAATACGTCGGCATCAGCCACCGGTTGGACGCGCTCGACGAGCGGTTTACCATCCGAGCGAAGGGATCGAACGAATGAACCGGGAGCAGCTCGAGGAACGGATCTCGCGCGTCGTCTACTCCGCGGAGGCGATCCAGCATCGAGTCGGTGCGTTGGCGGACGAGATCGCGACCGACTACTGCGACCGGGGGTACGCCGAGGATCCGCAGAAGCGCCCGATCCTGCTGGTCGGGATCCTTCGCGGCGCGCTCGTCTTCATGTCCGATCTCGCCCGCCGGTTTCCGATGCCGGTCGAGTACGACCTGATCTCCGTCTCCTCGTACGGGAACGGAACGGCACCGGGTGCAGTCCGGCTGGTCAAGGACCTCGAGAAGCCGATCGACGGGCGGGACGTCCTGATCATCGAGGACATCATCGACACGGGGTTCACGATCGAGTACCTGAAGCGCAGCTTCGCCGCGCGGAACGCCGCTTCGGTCCGCGTCTGCACGCTGGTCGACAAGGTCGCTCGCCGCGAGACGCCGGTCGACATCGACTACGTCGGGTTCACGATGGACGAGGACGCGTTCGTCGTCGGATACGGCATGGATTACGCGGAGCTGTACCGGAACCTGCCGTTCATCGGGGTCCTGAAGCCGGAATTCATCCGATGACCGAGGAGGCCCGGTTCCTCACCCTGGGGATCGAGACATCGTGCGACGAGACGTCGGTCGCGATCCTCCGGGGGGAGAGCGGGGTCCTCGTCAACCTCGTCTACTCGCAGGCCGAGCTTCACGCGCGGTACGGCGGGGTGGTCCCCGAGGTGGCGTCCCGCGATCACGTTCGAAAGCTCCCGTACCTCGTGCGGGAGGCGGTCGAGACGGCGGAGGTTTCGTTCTCGGACCTCTCGCTGATCGCAGCGACGAGCGGGCCGGGACTGATCGGGCCGCTCCTCGTCGGTCTGTCCCACGGCAAGGGGATGGCGTTCGGGCTCGGGATCCCGTTCATCGGGGTCAACCATCTGGAGGGGCATATCTTCGCGCACCGACTGCAGGCGCCGGAGGTCGTGCCCCCGTTCATGGCGCTGATCGTCTCCGGCGGACACACGACGCTGGTCGACGTGCCGGCGTACGTGGAGTACCGCTTGGTGGGGCGAACGGTCGACGACGCGGCGGGCGAGGCGTTGGACAAGGTCGGCAAGATGATCGGGATCGGGTACCCGGCCGGGGCGGAGATCGACCGGCTGGCCGGCCGAGGGGATCCGAACGCGATCCCGTTCCCGCGTCCGATGGCCGACTCTCCGGGATTCGACTTTTCCTTCGCCGGGCTGAAGACGGCGGTCCTGTATCACCTGCGGAAGCATCCGCGCGAGCGGACCGAGGACGTCGCGGCGTCGGTCCTCGCGAGCGTCGTCGGCGTCCTGACCGGGAAGTCGATCGAAGCGACGCGACGGTACCATCGCCGTCGACTCGTCGTCGTCGGAGGCGTGGCGGCGAACGCGCACCTCCGGCGCGGCCTCGTCGCTGCGGGGGCCGAACGGGGGATCGAGGTATCGTTCCCCCCGCTCGATCTATGCACCGACAACGCCGCGATGATCGCCGCCGCCGGCGCGTTCAGGCACCTGCGACTCGGGGAGTCGGACCCGCTCTCCCTCGCCCCGGATCCTTCGCTCGGAATCGGGGAAGAAAACAAGGGGCTTCTCCGCGGGGCCTAGACAGGGATCGGATCCTTCGGCGCGGTTACTCCGATGTGCCCGCGAGCACCGGCTCCGGTTCGGCGTCCTCGACGTCGACGACGCGGCGCAACGAGGCGAGGGCGACCTCGATCATCCCGTCGTCCGGCTCCGCGGTGGTCAGCCGCTGCAGCCAAAGCCCCGGCTGCGCCAGCACGCGGACCCACCAGCGATGGTAGTTACGCCCGGTGAACCGGAGGGCCTCGTACGACACGCCGGCGACGACCGGGAGGAGGAGGAGACGGGAGAGGATCTTCAGCCACAGGGTCGGATTTCCGGCGAGGGAGAAGACGAGGATCGCGATCACGAAGACGGTCATCAGGAAGGCGGTCCCGCACCGCGGGTGGAGCGTCGTGTGCGGCTTGGCGTTGTCGACCGTCAGCGGCTCGTCGGCCTCGTAGGTGTAGACGGCCTTGTGCTCCGCGCCGTGGTACCGGAAGACGCGGCGGATGTCCTTCAGTCGAGAGATGACGATCAGGTAGAGGAAGAAAAACCCCAGCCGGATGAACCCCTCGACGAGGTTGAACAGCACGGAGTTGCCGAGCCGGAGCCCGGCGATGTTGTTCGTCAGGTAGAGCGGGAGGACGATGAACGCCCCGATCGCGACGGCGATCGCGAAGACGAAGGTGAAGAACGTCCCGCCGCGGCTCATTTGCTCCTCCTCGGGGAAGGCGAGCTGGGTCGACAGGTTCAGCGCCCGGAGGCCGAGGGACATCATGTCGTACAGCCGGAACAGGCCCCGCAGAAACGGGATCCGGCCGAGTCGCTTGAACCGGGATCGGGCCGGAATCGGGCGGACGAGGATCTCACCGTCGGTCTGACGCCGAACGGCGACCGCTATGCGATCGCCGTTTTGCATCATCACACCTTCGATGACCGCTTGTCCGCCGACGGGCGGCTTCACTTAGCCTTCTTTCGCCCCTTGGCGTCCTTGGCGTACTTCCGATGGAACCGCTCCACGCGTCCCTCGGTGTCGACGAAGCGCTCCTCGCCGGTGAAGAACGGATGGCATTTCGAGCAGATGTCGACGCGCATCTCCTCCACCGTGGAGAGCGTGTCGAACTCGGCTCCGCATCCGCAGTGGATCTTCGCCGGTTTCAGCTCGGGGTGGATCCCCTGTTTCACGATTCCTCCGCTTTCCTTCCCTACCGCTTGGAGTACTGCTCGCTCTTTCGCGCCTTGCGCCGGTTGATCTTCTTCCGCTCGACCTCGCGGGCGTCGCGCGTCAGCAGGCCGGCCCGCCTCAACGGAAGCTTGTACTCGTCCGTGACGCCGACCAGGGCGCGGGCGATCCCGAGGCGGATCGCCTCCAACTGGCCCGTGAAGCCGCCGCCGCGCACTCGGGCCATCACGTCGTACTTCCCGACCGTTCCGGTCACGTAGAACGGCTGCTTCAAGCTCTTCTCCAAGTACTCCGGCGCGTTCAGGTGCGGGGAGAAGTACTCGTCCGCGGGACGTCCGTTGACGACGAGCTCGCCGCCTCCTTCGGAAAGGTAGACGCGAGCCGTCGCGCTCTTCCGGCGTCCGATGGCGTGAAACGCGTCGTTCACTCGCTTTGGCAACCGCCGCTCACCCTGCTCCACGAAAGGAAAACACCTCCTGCAACCGTACCCATGGACAGATGGGCGAATGATACTTGACCCGCGATGGGGTGTCAACGCCCATCGATTGGCCGTTTCACGACCCCGATGCGCCTCGAGGACGGCGCGCTAGAAGAGCCAGCGGATCATGCGCCGGACGTACGGGCTCTCCATCCGGTTCATCATCCACCGCTCCGAGACCCGCTTCGTGAGGAACGACATCGACGGGAAGGCGTGTTGGAGGAACATGATCTTGTGGAGTCGGAGCCGATTCTGAATCGCCAGCCCCCACTCGTTGATCATCTCCCCGGCGCCCTCGCCGACGATCCGGACGCCGTAGATGCGTCCGGTTTTTCCGACGTACGCTCGGACGGAGCCGACGGCGAACCCCTCGGCGATCGCCGCCCCGTAGTCGGCGTAGCGTTCCTCGACGACCTCGTACGGAACGTCGTTCGCCTTCAGGTCCCGCTCGAGCGCGCCGACGTGGGCGACCTGCGGTTCGGTGAAGACGGCCCACGGGACGACGTACTTGCGGAAGTCGAATCGGATCGGCCACGGCGCGATCGCGTTCATCAGCGCGATCATCCCCTGGTGCATCGCGGCGTGCGAGAAGCGGTGGACGCCGTTGCAGTCGCCCGGTGCGTAGACGTGCGCCGCGGACGTGCGCAGGCGGTTGTCGACCTCGATCCCGTCCTCGCCGTACCGGATTCCGGCCGCCTCCAGGTTCAGCCCGTCGAAGTCGAACCTTCGCCCGGCGGCGACGAGGAGGCGATCGCCTCGGAACAGCTCGCCGTGGTCGGTCTGAAGGGCGATGACGGCGCCCTCGCGAGCGACGCGCCGGACGCCGCGCGCGTTGTAGACGGAGATCCCTTCGTGGGTGAAGACCTCCTCGAGGAGCTTCCCCGCGTCCCAGTCGCCGTGCGGGAGGAGGTGCGGATCGAGGTGAACGATCGTCACCCGCGAGCCGAGCCGACGGAACGCCTGCGCCATCTCGCATCCGATCGCCCCGCCGCCGATGATCAGCAGACTCTCGGGAATCGACTCCAGCCCGAAGATCGTCTCGTTCGTCAGGTAGTCGATCGTGTCGAGTCCGGCGATCTCCGGGATCGCCGGGCGCGACCCGACGCAGACGAAGATCCGCTTCGCCGTGGCCCGCCGGCCGCCGACGGCGACCGTGTGCGGATCGACGAACGACGCCGGACCCTCTCCGAGCCTCAGGTCGACCTTCTCGAACATCTTGGTCGTCTTCTTCTCGGCGATGAAGCGGAGGTGATCGGCGATCCGATCGAACGGCTTCTCGGTCCGTGGCGGCTCGACGTCGGACATCGCGTACTCCGAGAGCCGCCCGACGAGGTGGCGCACGTGCGCCATTCGGAGGAGCGCCTTGCTCGGAATACAGCCGACGTTCATGCACTCGCCGCCGAGGGCGCGCCGCTCGATCCCGAGGACGCGCAGCCCCATCTCCGACGCCATGATCGAGACGGCCATCCCGGCCGGCCCGAGGCCGATCACGGTGACGTCGTAGTCGTGGCGCAAAGCCCGATCACCTCCCTGTTCGGCGAGCCCAGAGTATAGCCGGTCGAAACCGGTCGGGCAGTCGGGGCAGACGTCACGGCGGGTCGGCGAAGGATCGGTGCGCGGCGCCCTCCGAAGCTGAACCCCTTCGGCCGTGACGAAGTGCGGCGCCCCTGTGGGATTTGGAGGCTTGGGACAGGGACGCCGCGTGGGTGTCAGGCCGTGTCGGGCCCGGCGGCCTGGACGGCCGTCGGGCGCGCGTCCTTCTCCGCCGGGAAGACGATCGGGCCGCCGTCGGCGAGCTGACGCGTCAGCGTCGGGAGAAGATCGTCGTCCTCCCCGTAGGCCAGCACGCGTCCGGCCGACCGAAGAATCCGATCGCGGATCTCCGCGTACATGGCGGGGGATTCCCGCTCGAGCTCGCGGAGCAGGTCGGAGAGACCGGCGCCGGCCGGCAGGAGGAGCCTCCGCTCGTCCTTGCTCGGAGTGAGGCCATCGGATCGGTACAGCACGACGAGGACGTCTTTCCGCTCTCCGGGGCTCACGGTGATCCCTCCCTCAGCTCGGCGTCCGCCTCGGAGAAGCCGTGCCGCGTTCCCTGCTCGATTGACCCCTCCGGATCCTGCCACGGGGCCAGGAGGAGAGCGCCGACGACCGACGTCGTCGCGCCGACGGCCGCTCGGATCCTGTCGCGGTGCCTGCGCGGGCCGCGGATCTGGAAGACCATGCGATGGGTTCTTCGTCCGGTTCTCTTCGCGCTTCGCGTGTTCGTTCTGTACATCGTCACCTCCTGGGTGCCCCGGCCGTCGGGGATTTTCGCTCCCGTGCGCCTTCGCGCGCCGACGGAACAAGCAAAATCGCAGGCCGTGGCCTGCGTTCTCTTGTCGGACGGTCTTCGCGGCGGCCGCTTTTCTGCTAGCCGCGCGGCGTCCGGCCGACGATCGTCTGGAAGACCCAAAGCGTACCCAGACCGGCCGAATCGACATGGTTCGGGGTGCGCTTTGCGTTCTTCATACCGTCAGGCATTATAGGCCGGCAACAAGGGGAGTCAAGGACAGCGGGCACCTGCGGGCGGGCTCCGGTTCGCATGGGTCGAAGGATCTCGCCGTGCGGGCAGGGCGACGGTCCGTTGCATTCCGCGCACTCGGAGAGCCCGCGGCCCTCTCCCCTCAGGATCCGAGCCCCACCGACGGGTGGAGCGCCTCGATGGCGAGGATCTCCGGTCCTTCGGTCGACCTCAGTCCGTCGTCCGTTGCGGGGACGATCTTGACGAAGAGGAGGTCGCCTCGGACCTCTCCGAGGTCGATTGACGCGTAGGGTCGATCCGGATCGTTGTGGATGGCCTCGGCGACGAGGATCCACTGGTGGCCGTTCTCACTCACGTAGACGGAGAACCGATCGTCCGCTCCGCTCTGCTGAGCGCCCAGCTCGTAGACGTGCAGGTCGGCTCCGGGCCCGTCCGTGAAGGTCGCCGACATTCGGGCGATCAGGAACCCGCGTGTGGTGAGACAAACGACCGCGCAATCGGCGTCGAGATCCTCCGGTCTCTCCCGCGCGATCCCGTTCGGCTCGCCGCAGCGGCAGCCGGCCGGCCCGCCCTCCACGTCGGCGACCGTTCGATCGGCGAGCCACCGCACTGCGGTGACTTCCGCCGGATGAATGCTCGGCGGGGCACTCGCCGAATCGTCGTCCGCCGATCCCGATGAGCACGCAGCCATGGCCAGGAACAACAGGACCGCAACACCGACCCCGACGTGCCTTCGGACTCTGCTCATGGAGGAAAGGGTACGCGGCGCGACCGCGGCGCGCCAAGTGCACGGCCTCTTTCGTCGATGCAACGGACGGGAGACGCTCGGTCTCGGCCGAGCCGCCGAAATCGAGATCCGGCGCCTGCCTTCCTCGTCGAACGCGATGGCGCGCTAGACCATGAACGTCGTCGCGTCCGTTTCACCCGGCTTCAGGTACTCGACCTCGACGCGGGTGACGCGGATCAGGCAGAAGTCCGGATCGTTCGCCCCCGTCCAGTACTCGGTCAGGAAGGGAATCCGGCGCCCGATTTCCGTTCGGGTCTCCGGGTCCGTGATGATCGACGCGACGCCGGCGATCCGGATGTACCCGGTGCCGCACTCCTCCTGGAGCGGGACGCAGAACTCGACGTTCGGGTTTCGGCGGATCTGGCGGGCCTTCGCGCTGCGCTGGCTGGTGGCGATCCAGAACTTCTCGTCGAGATCGAGCAGCGTGACCGGTCGCACGCGGGGTTGATCGGCTTCGGCGGTCGCGAGGTAGACGCACTGGGCGTCCTTCAGTAAGGACCAGACTTCCTGCTGGACCTCCTCGATCGATCGGGACATGGTGGCTCCTTCCATGCGGGGCGAGGATTGGTCACTCGTCAGCTTATATCCGCGGAGCGCCGACCAGGCAAGGAAGACGCCCGAGGTCGGTGAACTCCGAGCGCTCTGCTCAAGAACGGGTTGCGGCCGGCGCGTCGAGCGCGTTCTCGGCGATGTTGAATCCGTACTCGCGGATTCGCAGCAGGCTGTCGAGAACGATGCTGATCGACGAGGCGGCTTCCGGCTGCTTCTCCGACGCGGTCCTCCGCGTGATCGAGAAGAGCTCCTCGGAGTGCTCGCGCGCCTCCAGGACCCCGTTCGCCAGTTCCGCGTCCCGATCGACGAAGGACCGGACTGCGCGCTCGAAGATCCGCGTCGAATCTTCGGCCCGCGCTGTGATCTCCTTCGCGGTGGGAGGGACGACCGCGGTGTCGAGCGCCAGCGTCGCCTCCGAAATCTTGACCGCGTGATCGGCGACCCGCTCGACTTGGTCGGCGACTTCGTGGAAGTGAAGGAACTGAATCCGCGACAGGCCGAAGTCCTCTTCGAGCAACAGGTCGCGCAGCAGGAGACTGAACTGCCGCGCGACGAGGAGGACCAATCGATCGATGTCGCTGTCTCGCTCCATGACGTCGCGGGCGAGCTCCTCGTCGTGCTGGCAGAACGCGACGACGGCGTCGCCCAGCATCGCGCGCGTGATATCGACGACGCGCCCGAGTGTCTTGTCTACGGGGGAGTCCCGGACGTTGACCAACGCGTGGAGATCGACCGTCTGCTGGGTCTCCTCGAAGATCTCCAGGCCGACGAGGCCCTGGGCGATCGTGCGGACGTTCCGCCGCTGTTCCGGGCGGATTCGCTCGCCTCGGATGAGAATCGTGTCGAAGCCGGCGATGTAGCGGGAGATGATCTCCCGCTGCAGGCGCTCGAACCCCCAGTCTTCGAGGTCGATCGTGCACCGGTTTCTCTCGGGGAGCGTGTCGGGGACGAGGAGGAGCGCACCCGAATCGTTCGGCATCAGCGTGACCACGGAGCCCTGGGAGATACCGATTCCCGTGGCCCACTCCTTCGGGAGCGTGACGAAATACGTCGAACCGCCGGTCTTTTGGACTTTCCTCTCGTACACGGTACCTCCGACGAACGGGCGGGAATCCCGTCTATCCTATACAAAATCTTCATCCAGAACAAAGATCTCCGGACTCTCTATTCGCCCCGAATTCGACGGGGCCGGTCGAATGAGGAGTACAATGGCCGTCGGGCCAAGACGGCGCGGAAGATCGGAGAGAGGAGGGGCGTGTGCTCAAGGTCGGGTACGGGTTGTTGATTTCCGCGGGCGCCTGTGCCGCCGGGTTTGTCGGGTACTACATCATCCGCGTGCTCGTGACGGCTCCGGGGATCCACTGGTTCTTCAAGGCGGTGATCCTCCTTGCCGGGGCGGGTGCCCTTCTCGTTGTGATCGGGCTGGTCCGTGAGAGGCGAAAGGAGGAAAGGGATGCTTCTATCGACGACGGAGGCGATTGAGGGACGACGGATCGTGGAGACGCTCGGCTTGGTGCGCGGGAACACGATCCGCGCGCGGCACGTCGGGCGCGACATCATGGCCGGATTTCGAACGCTCGTCGGCGGCGAGATCAAGGACTACACCGTGATGCTCGATCAGGCCCGCGACCAGGCGATCCAGCGGATGGTGAAACAGGCGGAGACGCTCGGAGCGAACGCGGTGATTGCGGTCCGGTTCACCACCTCGCAGACGATGCAAGGAGCGGCGGAGATCCTCGCGTACGGAACGGCCGTCCGGTTGGGCGACTGATCGGCGAAGAAAGCGACATCCGGCGACCGCCTGTCGTCTCTCGCACGCGGGCCCCTCGCTGGGGCGCCTTTCGGGGGTCTTGACGGACGGGGCGTGAGGATGTCTACTGGATTAACTCGCAGCGGAGGAGGAACCGGACGTGAAGAAGACGAATCGTTGGGTCGTCGTGGGGGCGGCGTCGGTCGCGCTGGTCGCTGCCTGCCTTCTCGGGGCGACGTTCGCTCCGACCACGGAGCACCTGATCATCCAGGCCGTTGGGCACGAGGGCCTCGCC
>Ga0315546_1000624_pt1 | contig 24722 bp, 37 predicted proteins | sample SalMarSW160170MG_FD_203833 | JGI IMG/M metagenome (GOLD analysis project Ga0315546, IMG submission 203833) | Salt marsh sediment microbial communities from the Plum Island Ecosystem LTER, Massachusetts, United States - Salt Marsh Sediment SW1601-170 ...
ACTCGCTTGCTAGACTAATCGGCGGCGCGGTCAGGGATGTGGTAATAACCAGGGACGAAATCGACGGCTTGATGTCCAACCTCCTTATCTCTCAAGGTGGGCCGACGGCGCCCACGCGCCTCAGCGTGTGGTTGGGACAGAATGCCGATAAGGTTGGTAGAAGATATATCTCCGGTCTAGAGCGGCGCTATCGCTGAGGCGAAGCCAACAGAATTATACAATCGTCCATATTGTGACTTCGGAGAAGGGGGAGAGCCCCAGACCTTTTGCTTGTTTTTAGTGATTGACATGTAAATCTAGCGTGCCTACAATGGTATCATAGAATAAGATTGGGTGTGAACAAAGAGCGAGACTACTATAAAGCGACCCGCCTGGCGGTAGCGGCAGTTAATTCACCATCGCCCTTAAAAGATCGGCTTGCTGCCATAGTTAGAAGCGTAGCCAGGTCAATGAAGTCTGGCGCTTCATTGATACTGCTCGATTCTACTAGGAGCAAGTTAATACACAGCTCCTCGCGTGGGTTGCCCCAGTTCTATCTGCGTAAGGGCGTACTGGATGCCGACAAGAGCCTATATGAAGTCCTTACCGGGCAACCGGTGACAATAGCCGATGCCGGTAACGATAGCCGTATACAGTATCCCGAAATGGCAGCAAAGGCTGGCATTGCCTCCATATTGGGCGTACCAATAATGTGCGGGGGTGGTGCTGTGGGTAGTATTAGGGTCTATACTAGAGAACGCTGCGATTTCAGTAGCCAGGATATCGCCTTCGTGATTACGATGGCGAATCTGGCCGCAGTAGCTCTAAACAGTGATCCTTTTCGTCAAAAGACAGAAGAAGTGGACACGCTAGAGAGTTCGATACCAGTTGAGGCGTCAGCGTTGCGGCGATCACGGTCGGTGACCTTTGCACATCCCAGTGAAGAATTTTTTGCACGGATACTGGACTTCTACAACATAGAGTGGGTATACGAGCCTCGCTCTTTTCCCTTAAGGTGGAATGGCGATACAGTTACAGAAATGTTCACCCCCGACTTTTATCTGCCGGGGCTTGACCTATATATTGAACTCACCACCCAAAGGCAGAGCTTAGTCACACACAAGAATCGCAAGTTACGGCGCCTTAAAGAACTGCATCCTGAAGTCAAGATAACGTTGCTTTACAAGAATGACTACGATCGCCTGCTGGCAAAGTATGGTTGTGGGCCGCTGGCGCAGACCCGAGCTCACGGCATTAGCCGCGTGCTGTATTCAGCCACTGAAATTGAGGACAGGGTGCGGGCGCTGGCAGGGCAGATATCCAGTGACTATGCGAGCCGCCGTCCGCTCATGGTAGGAGTACAGCGAGGCTTCATTTGCTTTATGGCTGACTTGATTCGGCAGATAACTATTCCTGTTGACATAGACTTCATGGCTATATCCTATTACAGCGGTGACAGTGACTCCACAGTCAGGATCACCAAAGATATTGATCTCAGTGTGGTTGGGAGGCATGTTATTATGGTGGAAGATATCGTGGACACTGGCATAACGCTCAGTTATATTCTTAATCATTTGCAAGCCGGGGGTCCAGTCAGCTTGGCCGTATGTACCCTCCTCGATCGGCGAGCGCGCCGGCTAGCAGATGTTCGCCTTGACTATGTAGGCTTTGAAGTGCCAGACGAGTTCGTGGTTGGCTATGGGTTGGACTATAGAGAGGAATATCGGAACCTTCCCTTCATAGGTATCCCTACCCTTGAGAAGTCCTTCAAAAAGGAAATTAGTCCCCAAAAAGATTGAACTTGAGCCCAAAATGGCTAAACAAAAACCCCAGGCAATCTCTATACTCCCGACTTCCCACCTGGCAACTCCCTTTCAGTAGAGCCTACTTGGTCGCTTTAGCTTCCTTGCGGTTACCTTAGCTCTCTTTCGAATGACTTACTTGGTTGCTGCTTCAGCGGTCTATCACCACTACTCGGACCACCTGAGGCATTGTTAGTATTACACAGATTTCTACCGGGTGTCAAGCGGATGGGACAGCTAAGAAGGGGGTACAGAGCCATTGGCGACAAAAACTCATGCCCCGTGCTGCTGGAAAGCGTCAATTTTCAATGTACTTTGTTAATGGCGATAGCACCCCTCAGGTTGTTTGGGGTACATAGATGGCGGAGGAAAAAGTCATCGCATTTTGTGATGAACATTTGCTTGTTTAGTTGGAGATAAAGGCAGAAATTCCTACCCACACACCTGCCGGGGCCTTGACATCATGGCAACATCTCCCATAGACTGTTACATGTGAAAGCCGGACAATATCCAGCTTCGGTTTTCCAACAATTGAAGATTACTCTTCTCCGAGTCTCCAATACATCATACAATCCCCAATGCCAGTTATATTACCTGAGGCATTATTATTCCTGAAAATATCAAGGGAGATTAACTTTTTCTTTGGCAAAGAACCGGTGGCAAAGAAACGGTAGTAGCCCGACCAGCTAGACGGTCGGAGTGGTTAACCATTCAGGAGGCTGGGTGCGATGAAGATACAGTATGGAGCCGAGGTGGCGGACAAGAATGGCAGGACATTGGGCACGGTAAACCACGTGGTGCGCGATACCTGGACCGGCGAGATCAGGAAGTTTATGGTCCGGCGGGAAGCGCCCTACACGGACCTGCTCTTGTCGCCGGAGGATATTCTGGAAGAAACGGAAGCAAAGGTCACACTCAGGGTTACTTTGAATGAATTGGAGGAGAAGCTCGAACCATAACGTTTGGCAGAAGGCAAGCAGATGTTTATAATACCGTGTCCCCGGTGCGGTGCTAACACGAGATTGTCATTCCTGGAGCCGGTCTACGAGGGACCGTTCCGGTGCTGGAAATGCCAGGAGGCTTTCCTGGTTGCGATCGAAAGCGGGGTGTTGAAATCCTGGAGGCCCATCAGCGAAGAGGAACTCGAAAAATACTTGGAGTGAAGGCGCTGAGCATTGGCGTTGGAAGCGAGCCATGACGGAGCGAATAGAATTTGAGGAAGTGGCCATCACTGATCCCATTACAAATAGGAAATCGGATGCGGTTACGGTGATACGGAATGGCAGACAGGTAGCCCTGCTCCCCGAAGCTGATAGGCTGAGACGAGCTCTAGCTCTTACCTTACGAGAGGTCGAAGATATAGTGAACAACTTCTCAGTCATAATGGGACGCGAACCAAATATTGATGAAAAGGAGTTCTGGAAAGCTATCATGGATTACAAACGCGGTCAAAGTCAAACCCAGGAAACTAAAGAAGAAACAATGGCGGCCGCCGACTCATAAGGTAGAAAAAGGAGGTTAAAAATGGTAACAGTGACCGAAAGCGCCAAGGGACTATTGAAGGAAATCCTGACCGCTCATAGTGATGACCCCGAGATGGGCGTGAGATTGGCATCGGATCCACAGGGGCAACTGGGCCTGGTACTGGGCAAGGAGGAACCCGGTGACCAGGTGGTTGAGCACCAGGGGGTAAAAGCGCTGCTGGTAGCATCTGAATTAGCGCCGGCGTTAGAAGAGGTAACCCTGGATGTTCAGGATACCGACGACGGACCAAAGCTGGTCGTGCAAAAGGAATAGCTGAACAGAGGGGCGAGTTCAATATAGTGGCAAAGCAAAAAGAAAAGAAGAGCGGTAAAAAGGCATACAGGCAAAGCTCTGCCTACCTTAAGAAGGGCCCGAAGAAGCCCAAAGGAGGCAAAAAGTAGAAAGGCGGGTAGTGGTGGCCGATGGCATGTAAGCAAATGGGGAATTATCGTGTGCTTACTGCGCCGCGGTTCGTCTAAGAGGTGAGGGGCCGACATAGATGGAGTCGAACAAAGATACTATGGAGGTTATGGGAAAGCAATTCCTGAAATGCCAGCAGGAAGACTGCGAGTGGAATATAGGCTGGCTTGGTGGGAATAGCTGGGCCGAAGAGTCCGGCAAGGGCACCAGGATTTGTAACCTTGGGGCAAAAGCAATGATTGAGACTGAGGCGGTACCACCGAATGAGTGTCCCCAGGCGTCCGCCGTCCTCGAACTGGCTCGTGCTGAGTTTCAGTTCTAAAATCCAAGGGCAGAGATCGTTTCCCTCAAGGAATTTGAGACGGGCGGTAAGTCGGCAAGACAAAAGAAAAAGATGATGGGAGGCCGAAAGGTTAAATAGCCAGCCAGACGTGGGCAAAAGGGGGGCGCAATGAAAGGCTATCGTACCCCCATCGTGGTTTCTCCCCAGGGTGCGGACTAATGAGAAGGAAAGCAGGTTGTCTCATGACCATGGAGACTAGAAAATGAGCGAAGTTTTTGACGAAGCGCAGGAAATACTGCAATGCAAGTCCTGTCCCTGGTATAAAAACTGTGTCATGCCGATGCGGGTGACCGAGGAAGACCTGAGAAGACAGATGGAAGGCATGGCAAATGGCAACACAATTCCCGGTCTGCCGTTCCAGACTTCCGAATTCCTGTCAACCATGGCCGCGGCGGCGCAGAATTCCCTCCTGGAGGGCTGCCCGGTATTCATTAATAGGCTGAGAAACAGCCCAAAATTCGCCGAGCAGATAAAAAGGATGACGCAAGAATAATCAAAAGAAGACGACCAGTAAGCTAATGGGGAGGTGATTATGATAGAGATGACCATTGATAGTATGGGGATTAGCCCTATGAATTATCAGCGTGTGGTAATCCTGAAGGAGCAGGCAGGCGAGCGCTATCTTCCAATCTGGATTGGTCCGGCTGAGGCTGATGCTATCGCTGTAAAACTTCAAAGTATGGAGGTGCTCCGACCTTTAAGCCATGACTTATTGTGGTCAGTTATTAGCAGTCTGAATGCCAGCCTCGACTCTGTTGTTATCAATGAACTCAGGGACGATACTTTCTATGGCAGAATTATACTTAATGCAAGGGAAGGACAAGTGGAAATCGATTCTCGGCCCAGTGATGCCCTAGCGCTGGCAGTAAGAGCTGGGGCACCTATCTTCGCTGAGAATACAGTCCTAGATAAAGCGGGGCTCTTAATTGATAAAGAACCCGGACGGGCCACTCCCCAGGAGACGCCCGAAAGGAAGAATGTCAGTAGAGACGAGTTAAAGAAGCTTTCTGCTTACATTGATTTCATCAATACCCTTGATATGGACGACTTTGACAAGGGGTCACAGGAAGAATAAGTATCATTCTGGTAGACACAGGCTTGAAGCCAGAAGATTAAGCAGTATGAACAAGAAGGCATATATCATATTCAACATCGCTACGGGTCTGTTTAAAGGATCAGTTCTGTTGTTGATTATTCTCTGGCTGTTACCTTTGTGGGGGGTCAACATTCCTGTATGGGGGATAATTTTGATTGTTGCTACCTTTTTGACTTACGAGATTATTACTTTCAGATTGGGTAGAAGGGCCTTGGAGAGAAAACCAGTGATTTGGTCTGAAGCCATAGTCGGCCGCTGTGGCAAAGCAACCACGCCACTCACTCCGGATGGCTATGTTAGAGTTGATGGGGAATTATGGCACGCATTTTCGAATGATACAAACATAAATGAGGGCGAAGACATTGTCGTTGTGGAACTGGATAGACTAACCCTTCGCGTGGCTCCATTACAAGCACCAAAGAAGTAGGGGGGCCATCCTTGAACATTCCTGACTATATATTTTGGATGCCTAACAACGACAAACGCTGGGTCGCTATTCCTCGAACTTTGCCTTAGTCACGTTAAGAAGTCGTACTGGGTAGATAGCATCATAGGGTAATTGGGTCGACCTGAACACTTGCTCGACGGCATCCTTGTTGGGGGCTTCCCATTCACAGAAGAATTTGTTGTCTTCGAAAGCACAGTAAGTCACGTTCCAAGATACGTCCGATGGAAGCTGACTGGGCATATTCTTGGCAGTTACCATAATTTGCTCCTCATTGTAGGGCATGCTGTGTACAACGATAAACCTGGGCATTTTCACCTCCTTAACTGGTAGAGGGAGAAGGAACTCGACCTTAGTAGCGGAATAGAGCCGCTACTGATGTTTTACCGGGTACCTGCTCAGGCTCAACTGCGTATACAGTACCCCCTTTTGTCAGTGTATGAATGGCAGTGAAATCAAGCAAATCCTCTGCGCCACGCCTTTTTTCTTCATAGAGGTGAAGTTTGCGGCTTTCTAGGTCAAACGCACCCCATTGCTGGACGTCTAGAGCCACAAATAACGTGGAAACTCGTCCGTCATAGGCAGCCAAGACCGCTTGCTTCACGTCGTTGGTAGCCAGCCCCTTACTTACGGCTTCGCCATATTGCTCCAGTGCATCAGCTCTACCGCGCTCAAAATAAGGTTGCACAATCGCCCATGCGCGTTCCTGTAACTCTTCCGCGCTCAATTCGTCAGGATTACCCTCAATTGCTTCCTCCAGCAGGTGAGCATAAGTGTTTGCCTCCCGGTAAATCGGATGAAGGTAATCAACTGCGGCTATGACAAGAGGCACACGCTCTTCACGCAGTAATTCATGTAGGCCATGATCAACCTGTTGAAAATAGCGCAGAATGTTAACTTTATCGTCGTCTTTGCCTAGGCCCTGACCATGAAATATGGCTGAGCCCCTACCGGTAGTATGAGATTGCAACTGTTTTTCATGTTGGTCGTACTTCAGGGCTTCGGCAAGGCTCTCTGGCACAGCCTCTGGTGTTACTTCCCAGACATAATAGCGAGTACACTGGAGCAACCTGACCCGATTTTGACTTACTGCCAGAACGTAGAAGGCTCCATCTTCGCTGAATAGTGGGAGAAGAGGCTTTATGTGGAAGCGCTCAGCAACAACCACTAGCTCTTGAAAGCTGTGAGGGACACGATAGTATTGAAATATCTCTGGTGACAAGAAAATAGCTAGGCCATCACCCTGATGCTGCCAGAAATAGGAATCAGACAGCAGTTGCTGAGCTGGTTTAAGTAGTTTGCTAGCATCCTGCATATGTATTCCGTTGCTAATCAGTTGGTTTTCTGCATCATGAAGTAGGTTCTTGAGTCTAATTGGATCCTGCTCGCTGTCTCCAGTGCGATGGGCAGGCATGTAGATAGAAACCATAGGCTGTTGGGGACTCTCTATCAACGTTCTCAATTCTTCTCTTGATAAGATCCTCATAACATCACCTGCTGCTAAAATCCGCTAAGTATTTTGAGTAAGACAATTGATAATCTTCTCCCTATTTTTTACTTTTTTGTCCGTGGCCGAACGACTAGAACAGGTTTCCCTGACTCTCGGATTACCGCATCGGCAACACTGCCCATAAAAGCCCTCTTTAATCCGCTCTTGCCATGGGTAGTCATAACTATCAGGTCTATATGCTCCTTCTGAGCAAAACTCATAATGGATTGGGCTGGGTCTCCGACTACTACCTGGTATGACCCCTTGATATCCCGAGGCTTCATTCCACGGATTTTCCCACTGAGGTATCGCTTGGCACGGGTAGAGTTTCTCTTATCTTCCTCAAGCGCTGCTTGCATAGCAATCTCAGCTACAGCCGGGCTTCCCGTGCCCGGTGCCATACCAGTCGTAGTAACTACTGGCGTCGTAGGTTTTACTACCTGCATTAGGACAACTTCCGCACCAAAGTGTTGTGCTACCTCAGTAGCGTATTGGAGTGCTCGTGAACCAAAGCGGGATCCATCAAGCGGGGCTAAAAGACGCTTAAACACGCTTTATCACCTCCTCTTTTTACTACACACTATTATTATAACTGTTAATTTCCGAAAATTGAAATCATTTCATTTACTTTTTCACCTTCTTTAAAACAAAGAAGCAATAAAGAACCCGGCCATAACCAGAATAACAATAATCTTGAATAGGGTACCCGCTACAAAACCAAGAAGGGCACCAAGCGCCGAACCAAAGGCCTGTTTAGGTGTCCTTCCGACTAGCAATTCTCCCAGAAATGCACCGACAAGTGGACCCAGAATGATTCCCCAAAAGCCAAATGTAAAGATTCCTATGGTGAATCCGATAAAAGCCAAAGATGCCGAGCTTACTTGCCTGGTATTTTTTGGCACCCAGCATAGGAGCCACAAAATCCAGAATCAACGTAAATACCGTCAAGATGAAAAAGATGACGACTGTTGCGATCGAGATTCGCTCAAAGCTGGTGCCTAGTGCGTAGATAAACAGGCCCAACCAGGATAGAGGAATCCCAGGTAGGACCGGTAAAATCACACCAAGTAAACCGACTACCATAAGTACAGAGCAAAGAATAATTAGTGCTATGGTTCCCATTGTGCCCATCCTACCATAAGATTAACTTAATGACGAGACTAATCATTCAAACTGCTTATTGTGAGTGACCTTTGGAATCAATAGCGGAGATACTCTGACACTTGCACAGGTTTGTGACCTGTTGTAATCTCAAGATATGATTCAGATAACGAGCAGCATTGCGATTGACGAGAGCGAAATCCAAGAAGAGTTCATCCGCTCTTCGGGACCGGGTGGACAGAATGTAAACAAGGTCGCCACGACTGTCCAGCTTCGCTTTGATGTAGCTAACTCTCCCTCAATACCCGACGAGGTTCGGGAACGTCTTATTTCACTGGCCCGGAGCCGGATTACCGAAGACGGCATGCTAATTATCAACGCCCGGCGTTTCCGTACTCAGGGACGAAACCGCCAGGATGCTATTGAGCGCCTTGCGGAGCTAATCCGCAGGGCAGCCGAAAAGCCAAGGAGCCGCCGCAAGACAAGACCTACGCTTACATCGAAGATGCGGCGGCTGGATGGCAAGCATTACCGTGCCGAGAAGAAAAAATTGAGGCAGCGCGTCCAGTCTCCCGACGAGTAACCACACAGTCTTCACAGGATCTTCGTCGAGAACGAGCCATCATAGTCTACAGATAACAAAAACTCAAGATGTTGTGCTAGGTGAAAAATATCTGTAATGTCACATTCTAGCGTTTTCAGTCTTTCGCAGATTTTATTCTTAGTTGCTGACTATAGCACAGGTGCCCATTTTGAGGCGTGGTTGCATGGTATTACCTAATGTGTTAGGGTATTATTGAAACTGGATATTATCCAGCTTTTCTTTTGCTTTAGCAAAAATCCCCAGAAATACATTCAACTAACAGGGTTGTTTTGTCTCTAAAAAGGCCTGGTGCACACAGATGAGTAAGACAGACGAGAAGAAAAGGCAGAGAGACAGCTATCACCGGGAATTCAAGACAAGCGGTAAATCAACAAAGACGAAGAAGAAGTCGGCGGGGCGCAAGGTTAAGTGACAAACAGACTGAATAATTCCGTTTCGGGGGAGTGTATGAAAGGTTATCGTACCCCGTCCTGGTTCCGCTCCAAGGTAAGGCTGAAGCAAAAACAGGTAAAGGCCCGGCGGGCGGAACCTGGAGCCCGCAAGTTGGAAAAGGGAAACGGGAATCGTGATACCGGAGCCAAGGTATCTGTGGAGGGTTAGTTATGAGAGAGATGATTATTGAAAGCATAAGGGTTAGCCTGGAGAATTATCAACGCATGGTGATCCTGAAGGAGCAGGCGGGTGAGCGCTATCTTCCAATCTGGATTGAGCCTGCCGAGGCCGACGCCATTGCCATAAAACTTCAAGGGGTAGCTGTGCCCAGGCCCTTGACCCATGACCTGATACAATCCGTCATTGATACCCTGAAGGCTGATATCATCTCTGTTCTCATCAATGACCTTGCCAACGATACCTTCTACGGCAAGATTATTCTGGATGTAGCCGGGGGGCAAAAGGAGATTGACTCTCGGCCCAGTGACGCTCTGGCGCTGGCAGTAAGGGCTGAGGCACCTATTTTCGCTGAAGACGCGGTCCTAGATAAAGCCGGGCTATTCATAGACGGGGAAACCGGCAAAGCTATTCCACAGGAAACATCGGAAGGGAAGAAAGTGAGCGAAGATGAGTTAAAGAGGATGTCTGCTTTCACTAATTTTATCGATACCCTCGATATGGAGGACTTCGATGAAGGGAAGGGGGGAAATGAATAGAAATCTGTACGTGCATCGTCCCAATGGGAAAGAATACGAGAAAGTGGAGGTAAAATGTTAACGGTAACCGCAGGTGCTAAAGAGAAGCTCAAGGAGGCTTTGCAAGAGCAGGCCGATCCCCAAATGGCAATCAGGATTATTCCTTCTCCATCAAAGCCAGACCAGCTGCAGTTGGCTTTGGACAACCCAAAGGAAGAAGACCAAGTAGTGGAAAGCGAAGACGGTGTAAAACTATTGCTTGTAGGACCTGATTTAGCTCCAGCACTAGAGGGGATAGTTATAGACTACCAGGAAACAGCCGAAGGCTCGGGCTTCACCATGTCTAAGCTATGACGGCGGTATTGAAATGGTAGCTCAATGCTCAAGTACCAATTCTATACGATGAATATGATGAAGACGTTACCGAATAGACAGCAATTAGAGGGCAGACTTTATGGGAAAGAAAGGGAGCAAGAAAACAGTTCGAAAAGCACATAGAGAGAGTGCTGCTTATTTGAAAAAAGGCCCTAAGAAGTCTAAGGGGGGTAAGAGGCCGAAATAAAGGCAATGGTGAACACCGTTAAGATTCTGGGCAATAAGTTTTTAAAGTGCCAGCAGCAAGACTGCGAATGGAATATGGGCTGGCTCGGTGGGTATGATTGGACAAGAGAGCAGGGCAAGGGCACTCGGCTTTGTAACTTTGGACTGAAAACCATAATTGATGCTGATGCAGTGCCGCCAGATATTTGCCAACAGCCGGCTGAGGTGCTCAAAATAGTCCGCGCTAGGTTTAAGCTTTGATAACTGTCCATTGAAGATAGAGTGGAAAGCAAAATAGGCTCATATTGATTTCATCGGAGGTTGCCGGGGCTGAAGAAGGTTAAATGATAATAGTTTGTTTAGTATTTTAACTGGATATTAATATTCTGCTCTTATAATCGCGGCCAAGAAACTGTGTATACTAAGAGGGATGATTTACCTGCGAAAAGAAGTCTTAGCCAGCTCACCAAAAGGTTTCGAGATAACTGATAAGCGACTATTCAGTTGAAGAGAGGTGAGGTAAAATGGCTAGAGGGGAGGCGTTATTAAAGAGCTTTGGAAAAAATAACAACGATGTAACGATATAAGTAATATAAGAGGTGAAATATGAAACTTGTGGTTGTGGGTTTAGGACAGTGCGGCGGTAGGCTCGCCGACGAATTTGCCCGGCTTAACGAGAGGGCACGCAGTCAGCGCGGCATTGAGATAGTTACCGGCGCTTTCGCCGTAAACACCGATGCCGCCGACTTAAGTGGGCTGCAGGTTATAAGCGGTGACTACCAGCATCGCATCCTCATCGGAGGTAGGAGAACCGGTGGCCACGGCGTCGGCAAGATAAACGAGTTGGGCGCTGAAGTGGCCAAAGATGATGCCGATAAAGTCGTAGACGCCATCAGGACAGCGCGGCACTTCTTCGAGACCGATGCCTTCCTGCTCATCGCCGGAGTCGGCGGCGGCACCGGCTCGGGGGCAATCCCGATAGTCGCCCAGATGCTCAGAGAGCGCTACCTGGACAAGCCCATCTACGCTATGGCAGTGCTCCCCTTCTCCCATGAAGAGGAGACCGAGGAAAGGACCGTTTATAATACCGCCACCTGTCTCAAATCCCTGTATCCAACAGTCGATGCCGTTTTCCTGGTTGACAATCAAAGGTATGTCAGGAAGGACTTCTCGCTCAGGAATAACCTGACCAAGATCAACGCCTTAATCGCCGAGCCGTTCTACAACCTGCTCTGCGCCGGTGAGGAGAAGAAACCCAAGCACATCGGAGCCAAGATAGTCGATGCCGGTGACATCATTCAGAGCCTGGCCGGCTGGACGGTAATCGGCCATGGCTCAACAAGGCTGCCATCCTTTAACTGGTCCCCCTTCACATCCAACAGCTTCGCTACGAAGGGTTCCGAAACTAACCGCGGCATCCGGGCCATGGACGAAGCCTTAAGCGAGCTATCGCTTAAATGCAACCCGGCCGATTCGGGCAGAGCCATCTACCTGGTCTCGGCTCCAGCCAAAGAAATGAATATGGACCTGGTTAAAGGGCTGGGAGATTATCTCAGGAATATCAGCCCTGAGGCGGTGATAAGGAATGGCGATTATCCCAGAAACGGAAGCATGATTGATATCACCCTGCTCCTATCGGAATTTAATGTCCTGAACAAGGTAAAGACGTACTATGAAGCAGCCAGTGGCACCATCCACGAGCTTAAGGGAAGGCGAGAGGAATTTGAAAGTAAACTCAAGGAAATAGAGGAGGCATCGAAGGACCTGCCCTCGCTACTATAACTTAAAATAGTAGCTCATCTGGCCAGCTTTATCAGTTGGGTCAGCTAGCCCTGCAGGGGTACTGCCAGCCCCTGTAATCGAAATTTGGCCGTTTCCCCGGGGTGGTCAATGGTTTTATACTTTGAAAAATGAGCACAAATTACCGGCCAAGGGCATTGACACATGATGCTAGGTGTGCTAGGGTAAAAAGTTGTGTCGGTAATTCCAATGAATAAAAAGGTTGTCAGAAAACCCCGCAATATATGGATAAATCCAGATGCTCTCCACAAAGCTCGAATAGAAGCCCTGCGTGCAAGAAAGTCGTTGGGGCAGTGGCTTGAGGAACTGATAGAGGAGAAGCTGGCAAAGGAGGAAACAGAGAAACACAGCTAAAATGAGAAAGACCTGCAGGCGCAGGTCTTTCTGGGGTATGAAAGTAGGAGTGACTTATAGCTGTTATTATAAAGCGATTTTCAAGATAAGTCAAAGTAAAAGGGCTCAGAGACCTCAAGTGGAGGGTACCTCTGGGCCCTTTTACTTTGTAGGAAAGCGGAGGTTATAGGAGATGGAGATAGAATACGGAGCCGAGGTAATAGATAAAAGCGGCAGGGTCTTGGGCACAGTGGACCACTTGGTGCGCAACACCTGGACTGGTGAAATCAGCAAGTTTATGATTCGGCGAAAAGCACCCGATAAAGATTTATTCATTTCAGTCGAAGATGTGCTCCAAGCGACAAAGTCAAGGATTAGGCTCAATATTTCTTTGGATGAGCCGGGCAGTATTTACCGTGTCAAGCCCCATGAACCGCTGAGTGAAGAGGAGTCGGAAGAATAGCCGGTGGACAAGACTTTAGGATTGGAAGCAAGCCAAGGACTTATAGAAAGGGTTACCCGGGGCGGAAATACGGAAACGCCGCCTGACCTGGTCAAGCTCTATCTCAAAGAGATTGGCAATTTCCCTCTTCTTAATGCCGAAGAGGAGAAGGTGCTTGGCAGCCAGGTCAAACATGGCAGCAGGATTGAAGCCCAGGAGGCCAGACGGCGCTTCATTGAGGCAAATTTACGGCTGGTGGTTAGTATTGCTAAACATTATATTGGGCAGGGGCTGCCGTTAATGGACCTGATTCAGGAAGGCAACATGGGGCTGATACGATCTGTAGGTAAATTCGACTACCAGAAGGGCTACAAGTTCAGCACTTACGCCACCTGGTGGATTCGCCAGGCAATCACCCGGGCTGTGGCTAATCAGTCCAGAACCATCCGTATCCCGGTGCACATGACAGGCTCAATAAGCCACCTCCTTCGTGTTAGCAATAGTTTGACTCAGGAATACGGGCGGGAGCCTACCGAGGAAGAACTAGCTGTTGAAATGCAGACCTCACCCAGGAAGGTAGGCGAGATAATAAAAGCCGCCAGGCAGCCTCTTTCACTGGATGCCCCTATTAGAGAAGGAGAGGATAGTTATATCGGCTATTTTATTGAGGATAAGAGGCTGCCTCAGCCGGCTGAGGTAGCGGGGGACCAGTTATTGAAGGAGCAGTTAGAGGCTGTAATGGCGTGCCTTTCAGCAAAGGAGCGACGTGTTATTGAATTAAGGTTTGGCTTAGTTGATGGGCGTAGCCGTACCCTGGAGGAGGTAGGGCAGGAGTTTAGGGTCACCAGGGAGCGTATTCGGCAAATTGAGGCCAAGGCGCTCAGGAAACTGCGCCATCCCAAGCGCAGCCGAAAGCTTAGGGAATATTTGGACTGAGTATTGGGAAAGCATGCTTGTGTAGACCCAGCTTCACGGTGCCAAGGTGCAGCATGACGGAACGGATAGAGTTTGAGGAGATAATGATTACTGACCCCGCAACCAAGAAGCAAAGCAATGCGGTGTCAGTAATTCGTGATGGTCGCCAGGTAGCGTTGCTTCCAGAGGCGGATAGGTTGAGACGGGCGCTAAACCTCCCGTTAGAAGAGATTGAATATATCGTGGATAACTTTGTAAAGATAATGAATCGGCAGCCAACCAATGATGAGAGCGAGTTCTGGAGAGCCGTCTTGGACTTCAAGCGTAGCCGGGGCCGATGTAACTAGGGAAGGAGCAATGGGAAATCTACCTGAGTCGGAGAGAAAGGTAATAACCAGGAGGATAAGTGGTTTGGTACTAAAACAGCTCCAAGCCGGAGTATCTACTAGCGACAAGGTAATCTGTCACAACTGTGGCTACACTAAGCCATCGGCAGTAACAATCCGTTATGGCCGATACAGGCTTTGTAATGATTGTGCTCTGCGGTACGAGCTAGCGAAAGCCGAGGGTGATGTTCAGACCATCGAGGACTTTGTCTTAGCTGAATAAGGCAAGAGTCTTAAACAAAGCGAGTAGATATACTATACAAAATTAGCTATTTATAAGGAGGACACAGCAGGATGCTCAATATAAGTAACCAGGCAGCGGAAAAGCTCCGAGAGAAGCTCATAAACAAGTGATTCCAACTAAACTTAGGATTCAGGATCCTCGCTGGAGACAATGAATCCGGTGAGGGAAATTACCAAATAAAGTTTGATTTGCAACTCCAGGGAGATGAGGTCATAGAGTCAGATGGTGTCAAGGTATTTTTAGACGCGTCTAGCGCCGCTCAAATAAAAGATTGTCATATTGATTATAGTGATGAGCCCGGGGTTGGATTTTTTCTCGAGATGGCGCAGAAGACAAAAGACGGGAAGAAATAGTAAAGGTAGTTATGCCAGAGGCTCAAGTCGTAGAGTAAGACAAGCCAAGGAGAAGAAGTGGTAACTGTTACCGAGAATACCAAAATAGTTTTGAAGGCGATACTCATGGCTAGCCGGCCAGGTCCAGATGAAGGGCTGAGGCTGCTGCCAGACCCCTCGGGTAATTTTGTAGTCGTCTCGGACACCGAACTCACTGGAGACCTGGTGATAGAGTATGGAGGGTATAAGGTCCTGCTCATCGGTATTGAATATTTTAGAGTCCTCGACGGTAAAACAGTAGACTGCCGGGTTACCGAGGATGGAGCCGTTCTGTTTGTGCGATAGATACAAGGAGGCAAAAATGCTAACAGTGACTGAAGCAGCCAAGCAATTACTGAAAAGGCTATTACTCGCTCGCACTGAGGACCCAGACCTTAGCTTGCGGTTAGAGGGCGAGCCCGGGCAATTTAGAATAAAGCTCGACAGTGAGGTGCCTGGTGACCAAGTCTTAGAATACAAAGGGGCGAAGGTGCTGCTAGTGGAACCCGCATTGGCCTTACTGCTTGAGGAAGCAAACCTCGATGTTCTAGATACTCCTGATGGCCCAAAATTGGTTGTTTTGGGGATTAAATGAGGATTGAAAGCCCTAGATATACTGAGCTACGAAGATCGTGAGGTCTCTATGATGGGAAAGAAAGGAAGTAAGAAAACAGTTCGGAAGGCACATAGAGAGAGTGCTGCTTATCTGAGAAAAGGCCCTAAGAAATCTAAAGGAAGCAAGGGGTCGAAGTAAATATCAATAGTGAGTAGAGGCCTGCAAATACGTTGAGCGTGCAGGCAACGGTCCCGTAAACATGGTATTAGCGATGTGAAAGAGAAAATGTTTGAGGCAACTGAAGAGGCTCGTTTATTCTGCTTCTCCTGCGGAATCTGTATTGGTCCCGGCTATGGCGAGCCCTTCCCTTTCTACGCGGGCGACAAGAAGATATGCGGCCGGTGCCGGGGTAAGCTGACGACGCAGGGATACATTCAGCTAAACCAGTCTCAAAGGTTGCTGCCTGATGGAAGAGTGATTAAGTTCAGGCTGAGGTTGCACGAAGAACTGGGGTAAGGTAAAGGGAGAGAGACAAGCGATAGTGACAAGATTAAGGGATCTCGGAGACAACAGAACCCTGGTGCTCCATACCAATGACAACCGGGTATATATAAAACTGCGGGACTCGGCCAGGCTCATCAAGATAGTCCCATATGAGCAAGAACAAGGAGGAAAGGTAGCTCTAATCGCAGTGGACCTTTATTTCCCCAAGGAGCGCCGAAAGTGGCTGGAAAAGACTATCGGAATCCGTAGCCCCCAAAAGGGTAGGTAGAACATTTTAGGTGGTTAAGTAGGAGTTGGACTAAGTGGATAAGGAAAAGAGTGCTAAATTCAAAGGTAAGAGGCAGAGAAGGAGAGGATACGTGCATAAGCGTAAGTTTTGCTCCTTTTGTGCCGATCATGTTGAGGTAATAGACTACAAAGACCCGACGAAATTAAGCCTCTACATATCAGCCAGGGGTAAGATTGAGCCCCGCCGTAAAACGGGTACCTGCGCTAAACACCAGCGTGCCCTGGCCCTGGCGATAAAGAGGGCGCGCCATTTGGCCCTTCTGCCCTATACCGCGGCTCATATCCGTAAAACAGGGGGCGTTGGTCTAAGTGATTAGTCCCTCAGCACAGGGGTAAGGTGAAGTGAGCACAGATAAGATAAAAGACATTGAGGAAAGGATAGCTGGCCTAAAAGCCCGATGGAGAAGCTGGAGACTGAGCTGGTGAAAGCTTACAAGAAAGAATTAAAAAGAGGTAGAAGTGGTCATTTATGAGCGGCTAAAAAGGGTAATCGTGAAACAGCTTGGAGTGAGGGGTGGGGAGGTAGTGCCCCGAGCTTACTTTGTGGAAGATTTTGGGGCTGATTCCCTGGACTTGGTAGAACTGATAATGGCAATAGAGGAGGAGTTTAGCACTCCTTCACTGAGGATTGAGATACCCGATGAGGATGTGGAGAGTATAGAAACCGTCCAGGATGCGATTGATTATCTCAAGGATCTTGGCGTTGATGATTAGAGCCATAAAAAGCTAGCTTTAGGGCAGGTGATGTGAAGTAGAGGGGGTTTAATTCTACAATGTCCCGACCTAATCAGGAACAGATTAAAGAACTGGAGAACAAGATAGCGGCAGTGTGCATGCGCTGCCCCCGTGCCAGGTGGTATTGTGGATTGGTTGAGTGCAAGGTTGGGCGGCGTCATTGCCATATCTCCAGGGTTAGGCGCTGGCTGGATGAGATAAGGAAACTCGAAGGAGGTTAGGAAAGGGCTATGACCAAGAACGGGAGGATTTTGCTAAGTTAATCATGTCTTGGCATCCCCGCGGCCCTGTAATCAAAATCTTGTACGTTGTTTGAAGGGGTCAATTTTAGTACCTTGGCCTCTCCTTTGAAGGAGAGGGGGACACCCGGGGTGAGGTTGATAAACAAGCCCTGCTAAGTTATTGGAATTAAAAAGACAAAAAGGGGGCCGGGGGCCGAAGCACAGGAAAGAGGTGCGTATACCGAGAAATACTGGAACCCGGTTCTGGACTCACTACCCCATTTTAAGGAGCTAAAAATGGCAAAACTCAAACTAGCCCTAAGAGTAGGCTCAACAGATGAAGAGATAGCTGTATTTGAGATTGACCCGCGAGCGCTAGATAAGCTCTTTGACACAGTGGACTCTAAGGAAGGGATAATGTTAGATGTGTTTGCTGTGTCCGACCACGAACCTAATTATCTCTTGAGCCGGCACTTGGTTTGGGAAGAAAAGGAAGAAGAATATTAGCTACTAGATATAATAGTCAACAGTGCTGACACTCGTCAACGAGTATATCTGGGTTACAGAGACTAGAAAATGCGAACTACCTTCGTCGCACACTCTGGCGCGCTGGGCAACGTGGGGCTGATACCAGAAACGTAGAGACTGGCTAAAAGCAAACTGCCGGCAGGCAGGGTACATAGGATCTGTTGAAGCCACTACTTGGCCGCTGGGAACGCCATTGCCTCCTAAGAAGCATGGCGAGGATTGCTCTTAGAACCGCGGTAACCCAGTAGCGAAAGGAGGATAGAGTCGCTTGGGTGTTTTCATCCCCGAATCCGTTCGCATTTAGGTTACACATAAGCTTGAATTCGACTGGGTAACATTTGCTTAGAATGTTGGCTGTCTGTCAAGGCGTATTTAACAAACACTCATATTGTTTAGTGAGCCCGCGTTGCACAAGATAGCGGATTGTTCAGTCAGATGGACTGTCTGCCTTCTCTCTTGCCATCATCAAATTATCACAGTAAAATGGAAATCCTGGAGTTCTGTTCTGCGAGCAGTGTATACCTTTCCAAATCTGGCAGATGCAAAATCGGCCTAACTAAGGTCGGAGAAGAACGAAATGAGGGTAGTTATAGTTGGAACTGGTCCGGCAGGACTGATCTCGGCTTTGAACCTGATACAAGAGGGGATAAGCCCTGTAGTCTTAGAGAAACAATCGGAAATTAGGTCAACAGCATGCGGGGAAGCTTGCAGTCTACAATCCCTAAGCAAGATTCCATTTGATTCAAATCCGTACATTTGTAAGAAGGTGAGGGGGGTAAAATTAATCTATCCGGATGGCACTTGTAGCTATATGAATAAAAGTGGTGTTACCTTGGATCGAACAAATTGGCTAAAAGGCATGGCTCAAGAAATTGAAACAAGAGGAGGGCAGATTAGGTTAAATTCTGAGGTGGTAGTGGTTGATGAGAATAGCATTCAACTGAAAAATGGAGAGAGGATAGATTATGACATCCTTATAGGAGCTGATGGACCCAATTCTCGTATAGCAAAGCACCTGGGAGTAAAGCACCAATTTGTCGTTGCCTCCCAGTACAAACTCGCTTATGACGCGTCGGATATGGACTATCTGGAGTTTCATATTGATAGGAGATTTTCCCCTGGCTACTCTTGGATATTCCCAAAAGATGGAGTCATCAATGTTGGTGTTGAAGGTGACTTTAACCATTTGGATGCATTCTTAAGGCATAAAGAGCTAGACAGCTACAACATAATAAAAAGAGAAGCTGGAATTGTTCCTGCCTCCGGAATTCAAAAACTAGTTCAGCATAACATTGCTTTGATTGGGGATTCCGCGTCCATGGTAAACCCTTTCTCAGAGGCCGGGCTGACACCGATTATCTATGCTGCTCAGATGCTCGTAAGGAACATTAGCAACCTAGAAAATTATGAAAGGGAAGTCAAAAGACATCCGATGGCTGATCCTATTCTTTCTAAGGCAAGACATGCGCTGTTAGCATTGGCAGATAACGACGTGGTAAATCTCCTAAGGCTGCTAACCGAGCCTCCCCACGGGAAGGTAAAAGCTCCTCGCGTAGTCAGGATTATTAAATGCCTTTCGTTAGTGCCAAAGCTCAGGACGTTAATAAGCACATACCGGGCAATAAGAATTTCCAAAACTTATGGATGGTGAGCTTGCGTGCAAATGGGAATCCTTAAGTTTGCCAGTGCTGATAAAACTAGGTAACAATTGGGCGGTTTGTTCACTCGTCTACACATTGGATGTCCCTTTACGAATGAAGCCAACAAACAAAGCCGTCTAGTTATCAAAACAGCACTCGGCACTCGATGCCCTGTTTTGCAAAGGCAGAGGCAAGTTCCTTACCTTTTGAGGCGAAAAAGCCATCGCTCATGGTGCTTTCCAAATTATGTTTCCTATAGACCCAATCGCCATAATGGTAGTTCATTCTGTCGACCAATACGTAATCCACCTTGCCGCTGAGCTCAGCGGCAAGTTCCTCCGCACCGGGAAGCATTGGTGCAATCATCGCGTAGGTTCTAATGCCTGCAAGATGTAGCTCCTCGAGCGCTTTGATTCTTTCCTTAATTGATGGCGCGCCAAGTTCAAATAGCTGTCTCACACCTTCATCTCCAGTGGTAACCGTTAGCCCAATTTCAATCTTGTTGGCTTCTTTAAATAGCTCCACATCACGTAAAACAAGTGCGGATTTCGTCTGGATTGTGATCGGCCAATCATATCGGACCAATATCTCAAGGCACTTTTTTGTCAGTTCGTATGCTCTCTCCAGCGGTTGATAGGGATCGCACACTCCGCTTACCCACACCCTACCGGGCGGCATTTTTTCTATCTCGCGCTGCAGCAGATGTGCGGCATTAATCTTAACATCAACAAATTCACCCCACGGTTCTTTATGTCCGGTGAACCTCTTCATAAAGCGAGCATAGCAATAGGCGCAACCGTGCTGGCATCCAATGTAAGGATTGACCACATAGTCAAAGACCTTTGATTTGGACAAAATGCTTCTCGCGTAGATTTCTCTGACAATCATAGGAGGACTAGCTCACCGATTATAATGATACCCATAGATGATTTTACCATCTGCGAAGTTCGACTACACATTAGTCCATTATGTGTCGTGGATAACAGGAAAGGCTGGATATCTATCCACAGATATCCAGCCTTCGCTAATCTCGATTCCCACAGTATCGGCTTTAGCTCTTTCCTATCCTGAACATCTTAGTCCCACATACCGGGCAGACGCCTTGAGTCGCTGGCTTTCCATTCTTCATGGTTATCGCCTTGGCATCCTTCATTTCTCTCTTGGTTCGACATTTCATGCAGTATCCTTGCATTGGTCTCCCCCCTTTTTGTTACAAAGCATAAGCTATTAATTTCTGCTATGTCAATAGTCATACGACCACGACATCTTAACCGCCTTCTCTGTAAACCGACATTTTCACGTGCCAATACGAAATTCACCGTTTTCACCTGAAACAGCTAATTATTTACATGTTGCATGTATGTCTCTTGACAAGTAGTTGGTACTAATGTTACTGTATATCTACATACAATATTTCTGGAGGTATTACACTATGGCAGATGTAGTATTTAGTATTCCGGTCACCGGCACCATAGAAGTCGAAGGAGATTCCCTGACCATCAGAATCAGGGAGACTACAATAACAATGAAACTGGAACCCGAAGGAAAGACGCGGCCGAAAATCACCCTGGAGAGGGGAAAGACATTGTTCGACGTGGTGCTTGAATCCGCCCGGAGCTATGTCGAAGAGACCGGCAGTAACGAGTTCAGCGCGGCCGAGATTTACCACCTGGCTCTGGGAAAACATCCCGAGTTGAACCTCAAGAGAAATAGCTGGGGCGCTCATGTGATAAGCAGCGCGCCTGGTCACCCCTCACATCACCACTATACCGCCAGGCGCCGCTATTTTCGTTACTTGGGTAAAGGCAAGTATTCACTGGACCAGAGCCTGATGTCCGCGAACCGCTTAGGAAAGGCAATAAATGAACAAGGGTGATACCAGACAAAAAGTAGCCGTCTATAGCAGGGTCAGCTCCCAAGAGCAGGTCGTCGAGGGGGTGTCTATCGAGGCCCAACTGGCAGCCCTCCGGGCTTACGCTAAAAGTCAGGGCTGGGAGGTCATTGACGAGTACATCGATGGCGGGTACAGCGGCGGCACCGACGAGCGACCGGCCCTGAAGAGGCTTCTTATCGACGCCGACCAGCGCCGGTTTAACATCATCGCGGTGTGCAAACTCGACCGCTACTTCCGCAACCTCAGGCTACTGCTAAATCACCTGCACCACCTGGAGCAGCTGGGTATCAAGTTTGTTTCCACCCAGGAGGGGCTGGATACGTCCACACCCTACGGTAAATTCGCCGTCCAGATAATGGGGGTTATTGCCGAGTTTGAGCGCGGCAGAATCGGGGAAAGGGTGAAAGACGGCAAGCGATACCTTATTAGCGAGGGCAACTGGCCGGGCGGTCGCACAATGTTCGGTTATCGTTGGCTGGCCAAGGAGCGCAAGTGGGAAGTTATAGCCGAAGAGGCTGAAATCGTCCGGCGCATCTATTACCTGTATGTCAACGATAAAATTGGCACCGAGTCGATAGCCGCAATCCTGAATAAAGAAGGCCTGCGTACCCGAAGCGGGGCCCTCTGGCATTACAGCCACATCAGCCAGATGATATCCCACTCCGGGTACAAGGGCCACCATAAAATAGGCGTACCGATGCCGGCGATTATCAACGAGAACACCTGGCAACTGGCCCAGGAGAGAAGGGAGAATGCCCGTAGCTTGTTAGTAAACCCCAGAGGCTGGCTACTTCAGGGGATGTGCTTCTGCGGCCGGTGCGGCCACGTTTTGAAGTGTATGCATAAGAAGCCCCGGGAGCCTCGCTATTACGCCTGCCGCGGCCGGGTACAGAAGCACATGAATCGAGACAACGAAAAACGCTGCGACCTTCCCTACGTCAAGGCCGAATGGCTGGAGTGGGGGGTATGGAAAAAGGTCAAGGCAGTCCTCAACGATTCCGATAAGCTGGCCGAATGCGTCAATAAGGCCCTTGTCCGGCTGGAGGAGAAGAAGACTGAGATCGGCACCGAGGCGCTGGCTACTGACAGCAGGCTGGAGGCAATCATGGCCAGGAAGGAGCGCCTGGGGATGGTCTTTGCCGACGGAGCTATTTCAGAGAGTGCTTACAGGTCAAAACTGAGCCAGCTCAAAAAGCAGGAGGCGGCTGTACTTAAGCGCCGTCATAATATCGACCCCCATGAGCTGGCCGACCTGGCCACACTGGAGGTGCGCATCACCAGGGTCAAGGATATACTGAGTCAGGGCACGCTGAGAATAACCGAGTTCGGCATTTTCGGTGAGCTGGGCGATGAATATATACCTGCCGGCTTCAACGCCTGGCGGGAGTGTGACGGCGAGCTGGCTATCGGCGAAGTGACCGAGATGGATACCTTTCGAATTGAGGGGACGGACAAGGTGATGAGGGGTGTGGATGCTCCGCCCGGTTTTTGGGAATGTGAGGACCCGCAAAAACAAGCAGAGCGTATCAAGAAAAACATGAGAGCGATACTGCAGCTGTTCGATATCAAAGTAATTGTTTTCCCGGAGCGTGTCGAAATCAAAGGGGCCATACCAACGCAGATCTTGGAAAAATCAATCAATAAAGAGGAAACCGCAACTGCGCCTATTAACAGTTCCCCCTCTCCACTCTTGGAGAGGGGGAATTAGATTTGATAGGGGGACTTCGTCCCCCTTAAACCCCCTGAATTCATGGCTAAAGCCCTTTTTGCCCCCCCCGATGGAGAGAAATACCACCCGTTTTAGGGAGTGTTAAAGAGGTGAAACCTCTGTAGGGTGGGTCAGGGTGGGAAAGAAAAACCCCCTATGTTGAAGCCTGAAGCATCATCAGCTATAATCACAGGGATAACGTATCTTAATTTCCGCAAGGAGACGTGTTTGCTCAAAAGTCATAGCTGCGGCGAGCTTAGAAAGAAATCTATCGGCGACGAGGTAACGCTGGCGGGCTGGGTTGACCGCCGCCGCGACCACGGCGGGTTGATATTCATTGACCTCCGTGATAGAGAAGGCGTAACCCAGGTCGTCTTTGACCCGGAAACCTCCGCCGACTGCCACAAGACAGCCAGCAAGCTGCGCAGCGAATACGTTATCCAGGTCACCGGCGAGGTCTCCCCCCGCCCCAAGGGGACTGAGAACCCCAAGCTGCCCACCGGTGATATCGAGGTTATCGCCCGCAGTGCCAAGATACTTAATGCCTCCAAGACCCCGCCCTTCTATATAAATGAAGAGGTCGAGGTGGACGAATCTTTAAGGCTCAAGTACCGCTATCTGGACCTGCGCCGCCCCCGGATGAAGCGGAACCTGGAGCTGCGCCACTGGGTGATTAAATTTACCCGCGATTTTATGGATACTCACGGCTTTGTTGATATCGAAACGCCTATTCTTACCAAGAGCACCCCGGAGGGAGCGCGGGACTACCTGGTGCCCAGCCGCGTTCAGCCCGGCAAGTTTTACGCTCTCCCCCAGTCCCCCCAGCAGATGAAGCAGCTGCTCATGGTAGCCGGGGTGGAGAAGTATTACCAGATTGCCAGGTGCTTCCGCGACGAGGACACCCGCGCCGACCGCCAGCCCGAGTTCACCCAGCTCGATGTAGAGATGAGCTTCATTGATGTTGACGATATCCTCAAGCTTATGGAGGAGCTTTTCACTGCCATGGTCAAGGCGATTAAGCCGGAAATGAAGATGCTCAAGCCCTTCCCCCGACTCAGCTTTGCCGAGGCTATGGAGCGCTACGGGACGGACAAACCCGACCTCCGCTTCGCCATGGAGCTGGCAGACCTGACCGGAATCGCCGCCAAGTCCGAGTTCGCCATCTTCAAGGACGCTATTGCTCAGGGGGGCAAGGTCAAGGGTATATGCGCCCCCGGCTGCGCCGGTTACAGCCGCAGTCAGCTCAACGAGCTTAACCGTCTGGTTCAGGAGCTCGGCGGCGCCGGCTTGTTAACCCTGTCGCTGGGCGCCGAGAGCGGGGACTTGAGCACTCTAACCATGGAGGAGGTCAAGTCGGTAGCCGCCCGCTTTATGACTTTAGAGCAGGTCAGGCAGATGGCGCAGCTTCTGGGGGCAAATAAGGGAGACCTGCTGCTCCTCGTTGCCGGCAAGCCAGTATTAGTTGATACCGTGCTCGGTGAGCTACGCCAGCATATGGGGAACCGCCTCAAGCTGGCTACCCCCGATTTGTTCGCCTTCGCCTTTATCCATGACTTCCCTCTGCTCCGCTGGGACGGGGAGGCAAAGCGCTGGGACTCGGAGCACCACCCCTTTACCGCCCCATGGGAGGAAGATATACCATTATTGGAAAGCGCCCCGGAAAAGGTACGGGGCAGGCACTACGATG
>Ga0315546_1000629_pt1 | contig 24656 bp, 32 predicted proteins | sample SalMarSW160170MG_FD_203833 | JGI IMG/M metagenome (GOLD analysis project Ga0315546, IMG submission 203833) | Salt marsh sediment microbial communities from the Plum Island Ecosystem LTER, Massachusetts, United States - Salt Marsh Sediment SW1601-170 ...
TTCTAGGTGGAGAAAAGTTAAAACGTATGTATGTTTTATGTGGTTGATGCTCTGGTTTAGGCTCCGATAGTATAGTCCGGTTAAGTATTTCGGCCTTTCGAGCCGAAGACCCGGGTTCGAATCCCGGCCGGAGCACCATTTTACCAGTAAATCTTATAACCTTACCCACACATCTTATTCTTGGTGTGTTGTGTGGGGAAAACGGAGACCATCAAGGAGAGAGCGATTTGGGTTTATCTTCCCAGTATTGAGCAGAAGGAACGGTGGCAGAAGTTGGCTGAGCAGAGTGGCGTGTCGCTCTCCAAGTGGGTCATAGAAACTGTTGAAGAAGCCATTCGCCCCTCAGAAGAGCTTGACTGGAAGCCTCGTGAAGATCTTGAGGAGGAAATTGAAGGCTTAAAGAATGAGGTCGCTGGTCTTCGTGGGGGGCTTCGACAACAAAAGATTATCCGGGAGAAGCTGGAGCGGGAGCTGAGAAGGTATCGAGCCGAACCATTTTTAGTGCCCAAGTTTGAGGGCATTAGGCGTTATGATAAAGAGCTCATTGAATTGCTGCGTTCCAGCCAAAGCTTGAATGGGAAACCAAAGGCGCTGACCGACACCGAAATTCTTCAGTATTTGGGCATCGACCCAACCGAAGAAGAGGCCATTAAGGCCGTTTCTGCCCAGCTGGCGAACCTCGAAGCCTATGGGATTATGAAGTCGACCCCGAAGGGCTGGAGGTGGGTTGAATGAAAAGCGTGGGCGCAAAAACTAGGCTTCTTGTGAAAGCTCAGTCCCTAAACAACAGCGACCTAATTGAAATGTTTCTTGAGGACTGCCACATTCGAGGCTTGACACAGAGAACCATAGACACGTATGCATCCGACCTCAAAATATTTTTCAACCATGTCCCGCGTTCAGCCTTAGAAGTGGATTTGTCTGAGCTCAGAAGATTTCTTATATGGCTTAGGGACGAGCGACATTTGGCGGACAGCACAATAAGCACGTATTACGCCGCCTTGCACTCCTTCTATGAATACTTGGAGTTTGAAGGCTATGTTGAAAACAATCCTGTTCCAAGGTTCAGGAGGCGGTACCTCGCTTTCTTGAGGAAGAATAGCCGAGGATCATCCGGGAGTAGTGAGCGGCAGCTCATTTCAGTTGATGAGATGCGTAGGCTCGTAAACTCTATCATGGGTCCGAGGGACAAAGCTGTTGTCACTTTGCTCGCCAAAACCGGGATAAGACGCCAAGAGCTCGTTAACATAGACATCAATGACATTGACTGGATCGAGCAATCTATTCTCCTGAAGCCCACCGCCAAACGGACCAACCAAGCCGTCTTCTTTGATGATGAGTGCACCCGCATCCTACGGAGGTGGCTTCAGACTCGCGACAACTGGCATGTTAACGATAACGTGAAGGCTCTATTTGTCAACGAGCAAGGCGAGCGCCTCAACAGAAACGGAGTCTACAACCTTGTAACCAAGTATGCTGAAAGGCTAGGCCTTCACGATCCAAAAAGTAAGGATTTGAGGAAGAAATTTTCTCCTCATTGCTGCAGGCACTGGTTCACTACCCACCTCCGTAGAGCTGGAATGCCGCGGGAGCACATCAAAGAGTTGAGAGGCGACTCCAGATCGGAAACCATGGACATATACTATCACATCGACAGAAAGGAACTTAGAGATTCATATCTGGCCCATATACCACAGCTTGGAATCTAACTTTCATCCGCATTGATCTTCAATTAGCCACTGCAATCTTGGATTGGAGATATCTCCCGCAACTCCCCCTTTTTTCAAGATTTTTCATTGAGGTTTACTCTCAAAAAAATAAGGCATCCTTCGCAGATACCCCTTTATGAATCTCGGAAATTGATAGTAATAAAAAAGCTTAAAACAATTTTCAATTACAGTAAGGTAATAGTGGGGGATTAAATGCGATTGTGGTATTGGTTTTTTTTGGCGATTACTATTTTGGGTTTGGCTTTGGTGATAATAGGCTACCAGTATTCATCAAGCGGGGACGACTATCAACAGGGATTCACTCTTATGATTTATGGTAGCTTTGCTTTAGCCTTTGCATTAGCTGTCTCTGTTATCTATTTTGGCAGGTGGAGAGACAGATGGATGAATAGGTAATCACACAAAACGTTTAGGAAATGGTTGTTCACTCCAAAAATGGAGATGTCTCCCGCAAAATCCCCCTTTTTTATTTTTGGATTTTAAGTAACAAGAAGGAGCCCCATTATTTATGGGAAGATAGTTTGGTTTACAAAAGGCTTTAATTCATAGACAGACTCAATTGTTTGTGGGTGAAAGTTTTGTCTGTTTTTGTAGTGCTTGGAAACTGGACTGAACAGGGCATACGAAATACAAAGGAAGTTCCTGAGAGAGCCAAGGCAGCCAACGACATAGTGAAGAATGCTGGAGGGAAAATGCAAACGTTCTACACGCTTGGAAAATATGATTTTGTAGCCATCATAGAGGTTCCAAAAGATGACGACATAATGGCTATTCTTTTGTGCCTCGGCAACATGGGAAATGTGCGCACAACAACAATGAAAGCATGGACAGAGGCAGAAGCAGCCAAGATAATAACAGCTCCACATCCATAAGCTCCCAGAGGAAATCCAATACTGTAACCGTCAAAAGACTATGGTTGTCTCCCGTAACCCCCCTCTTTTTTCTGTTTAAAGGGGTTCTTGGCACGCCCACGCCTGCGTCGCCCTCGAATCGAAAATGCTAGAGTTTGTGGGTGGCTATTTTTTGTTTCTTGCGGAAATACCACATTAACCATGTGATGATGAAAATAGGGAGAACATCTGCGCCTGGCACTAACTCCACCAAGGATACCAATCCAATCCAGCGGAAAATGACAAGGCAAACCAAAATTCCAGCAACATCAAACACATCGCCTACCACGGGCATCATCAACACTGCTGCCGCATACTCGATTACATCCAGTATCACACAAAATACAAGCGAGAAAAGTTCAATTTCGGTGAAGACAAAATATTGGGGAATACGAGTGCCCCTCGTCGTTTTTCTAGGTTGACCAAAACCCATGTCTTTTCCTGAAAATATAGACTTCATGCTCAAATTCTATCTGATAAGAAGTATAAAGCATAATTGTGAGGACGCGAACGCAACTTAGCTTCTATATAGATGTGCCTCTTCCTCGAGTGTCATACAACACCAAGCCCTTCTCCACGGCAGGAACCAGATGAACAGGCAACCCCTCAGCTGATTTGAACAAATCTATTAATTCTTCTCAGGAGGTCCGGCAAACAACCTCTTCGCCGCGCCTGTCCCTGAAAACGTTTTGGTAAATGTGCTGTTCATTTCTCTATTGGAGATGTCTCCCACAAAATCCCCCTTTTTTAATCAAAATCTTTTAACTTTTTTTGGTATCTCATCAATCCCTTTTTGAATTTCTTCTTCAATCTTAATCTTAGTCTTATTCTCAAAAATTTTCAAGGTATTATGAATACTCATTAAGTAATCGGCTAATTCAATCCATTCCTCTTTTTGGTTCTCTAAAGCTTCGTTGTTTATTTCTTTGAATTGTTCTAATGTTAATTCTTTTTTGGAATCCGAATATTGTTTCAATAATTTGTTCCATGACTTTAATAGAATCATCATCTTTTTGAAGTATTTCTCTAAAGATTTTTCAAGTTCATCTTTCTGGATAATGTTCAAACCTTTACATGTGTCAGTTATTGATTTCAATGAAACCATAATAATATCGAAATCTTTTGAGAATTTACTAAAATCAAGATCTAAAACTCCACGAGATAAAATTTGTTTTCTAACTTTATTTAAAGAGACCTTAACTTTTTTCAACAATCTTATTTCTCTTAACCATATATTTTGAATGTTTTTTTCCAGGTGTTCTCTGTAACAATTTTCATGCCAAATATTTGATCTGCCAAACTGGATAGTTGAATCATTCTTTTGTAACCTTTTATGACAATATGTGCAGTTGGGTTTGAACATAGTAAAAATGCACCTTTCAATTAATTCTAGATAATTTCTTTTATTTACCTTTTTTCAAGGGCTAAATTTTAACCCCAAACCAAAAGCATGGCGTTAGAGATATATTATAAATTGAAGACGTTCAGCTAGTTCTTTGTAGCGGTTTCTTATGGTTACTTCTGTTACTTGAGCAATCTCTGCGATTTTTCTTTGTGTTTTTCTTTCTCCAGTCAATATGCAGGCAATATAGCTAACTGCTGCAGCAATACCTGTAGGTCCTCTTCCTGAAGTAAGTTTTAATTCTATGGCTGCAAAAAGAATTTTATGTGCAATCTCTTCAACCTTACCTTGCATTGTTAGCTGATTACAGAATTTAGTAATATATTGACCAGGTTTTACTGGTTTAATGAAATAGTCAAGTTGTTTTAATAGGAAACGATAGCTTCGTGCAACCTCTTTTTTGCTCACGGGTGAAGCCTGAGAAATGTCTTCTAAAGTTCTTGCTACTCCACATTGTCGGCAAGCCACATAAATAGCGGCTGCTGTGACTCCTTGAATAGACCTTCCACGTATGAGACGTGCCTTGACTGCTTTTCTATAAATAACGGAAGCGGTTTCTAGAACGTTTTTAGGTAAATTGAGATTATTTGCAATCTTTGATATTTCAGAAAGTGCAAATGCCATGTTTCTTTCCGTAGCATCCGAAACCCTAATGCGTCTTTGCCACTTCCTTAACCTATAAATTTGAGCCTTTTGACCTTGAGGGATTCTTTTACCAAAGACATCTCGATCATGCCAGTCTATCGTAGTGGAAAGCCCTTTATCGTGAATTGTAAATGTGGATGGCGTACCAGCTCGTGCACGTTTTGCATGTTGCTCGGCATCAAAGGCTCTCCATTCTGGTCCTTGATCTGTCATTTTTGCGGCCACTACGTAACCACAGCCTATGCACACTATTTCAGCAGATTCATAGTCTTTCATTAGACGACTACTTCCACATTCTGGGCATCTTCGAGTGATCTTAGATTGTGGGATGTTTTCTTCTGTCACCTTTTTATTCCTTCAATATGTTCTGTTGGTGTTCTTCTACAACTCTGTCCTTACTTTTTCTGGCCATCAAGCCCCTTAAACCTTCGGCATCCTTCTCGTCTTCTACTGCATAGTCAATAATATATATCACCCGACCATTTATCCCGCAACTCCCACTTTTTTCAAAAGATTAAGAGTTAAATTTTAGCCCCAAACCCTATTTTGAGTAGCAATTTGATAATCTGTATCACTAATCAATATTTTTGATTCATAAGCTAATTAAATATTGGAAATAATGAGTCCATCATAAGATTTGGAGAGAAAAAAATGAAGAATACTCCCTTGATGGAAAAACGCGAAAGACTCCAAAAAGTCATGATGAAAACATTACAAAAAGAGGTGCAAACATTAAACCATGAACTGCAGTCAATATTAATTGACGACATGATAACAGCTTTTTATAATCGATTAAATGTTATGAAAAAAATCCAGCATAAACAATAGAAGGAGATTTTTAAGAATATGCGAAGATCAAAAATGGAAATCTATTTAGATATACTCAAGACTTTAGCCCAAAAAGGTCCACTTAAACTTACACATATAATGTATAAATCCAACGTTAACTGCAGCGTACTCAAGGAATACTTGGATTTTCTCATACAGCAAGAGCTGGTTGAAGAGAAGACCGCAGGCAAGAAAAGGATAGTTTACGCCGTTTCGGAAAAAGGGTTGAAGGTTCTCAAGTACTTCAGAGAGTTAAAGATTATGCTACCATTGGTTGAAGATAAAGCAAATATTCCACCCATGCTATATTAACCAAAAATTTTCGACCAATTTAAATCGCACGCAAATTATACCCAAAAAATGGGGGCACATCTCCCACAACTCTCCTTTTTTAAATTATTCGAGAATGATTATTCTTGGTGCGGGGGACGGGATTCGCACCCAAATTTACCAGTAAAATATAGTTATCTAAGAAGTTAATCGAGGCGAGGTAGCCTCGGTTCAAGTGTTTATGCCAACAAGAAACTCCCCATTTTTCGGTTATTTATTTTCCCAAAGTATTCTAAATATTTGAATTAATCATCAATCGATCTTTATCATACTTGTTGATTAATTGTACTATCTCTTGCATCTTTTCTTCGTTTTTTTGTTCACGTATATATTTTAGCATAGCAGCTCCTGGAGGGGTTTTAAGCCAAGCTAGAAGTCTTTTCATATCGATAGAGATAATGTTTAAAACTTCTACGTCTAGAAACATTTCTTTCCATAATTTGTCTAAAGCGTCATTGGATATTTCTTTATTTCCTGCAAGATGCTCATGACTAATTAGGCCTTCTCTTTCAGCAGTTTTTAGGATGTTCCATAGACAATAGCTTAAACTCAACAGGCTTGCCTTTAGCGGATCAGTTCTAAGTACGTTGACTAGAGGATTACTTCCACGCCGAACGCGCGCGCGCCTAGCAAAGCTCCACTTGTAACGTATTGGAGACTTGCTAAACCAAGGGGTAAAGCCAACAGCTATCTTCGATTCTCTAATATCGTTGATCACAGGTTGTTTCTCTCTCTCTGTGGCTCCATTTGTAGTCAATATTAATTTCTTTGTGACGGGATCTTGTTCCAAGTACCCATTACGCTTCAACTCGTTTATACATGCATAAAGTGTAGAAAAACTCCCAGCGCGACATTTTTCCGGTAAAGCTCTATGCAACTCTCTAACACCATATGGCTTTTTTGAAAGTAAATTCAACATCTCAATCATTACAGCTTTCTTTTTTGATTCAGGACCGGGTTTTACCATAATGGTCACCAATAACACTGTTACACCAATCAGTAACACTTAAAGAAGTTCTCACCTTAATATGTCTTGCGAGGGAGCATCACCAAAAAGTGTTGATTCTGGAGGTAAAACTATGAGTTACCAAGTAAAGCTGGAACTTGGCCAGTCTAGAACAATATATTTGAAATGTTGGACTGAAATTGTTGGGATATTTCGTGGTATCTCATCCGACGACTCTTATACATACATCAAGATTAATGATAAAGTGCTTTTCTTTTCAAAAGAATCGCGGGAATCAAAGCTTGTTCAACATAAATTGAGCAGCAAGTCAATAGGTCAAAAGCTTGGGATTCTTTATTGCGATGAACCAACAAGGCCTATCTTAATAAGAACTTTTAACGAGGGAGTCGCACAGCCCGTTAAATCTGCATCTAAATTAATCACTACTACTTGATGGAACGCGCGCCCGCATTACATTTTAGGTCGTACCAAACTTTGTCTGAATTCGTGGCAGCTGAAAACATTATTCGGAGCACCTATAAAGTACGCGGTATTAACAATATTTTGCTGGTAAATAGGATCCTAAAGATATGCAAGGGATACAAAAGGTTGACAGTTAGGCAGCTCTACTATATTTTAAGTTCGCGTTTTCCAAAAGATTATCCAGCAACACGCGCCTTTTATAAAAGAATGAACAGGTATCTTTCAAAAATTAGGCGAGTAAATTCAACTGTTCATCAGAAGTTCATTGACCCAACCCGAACATTTGCAACACCTCCTTTGCCTTATCCCACAATTGAGTGTTGGTGCGAAAAGGAAAGCATCAAAAATTTTATCGGTCCACTTCTCATGAAGTATCATTTGGGAGTTCAGGTTCTTCGCGGTTTTCCAAGTCTCTCAATGTATCGCAAGGCTCTAGCTAGGGCTAGGAAACGCAATGTTTCAATGATTTTATATCTGGGGGACTTCGGACCTTCCGGGCTGTTGATACAGAAAGTTGCTGCAGATGAAATGGATCATAAATTAGCAATCAGGTTTCACAGAGTTGCCCTCACCCAGGCACAGATCAAAAGGCTTCGACCTCCAAGCAGGTCCGTCAACCTCAAGGACACCAGAGCCAAGGCGTATATTGCGAAATTTGGTGGTCGAAAATGGGATGTTGAATCAGTTAGACCACGCACGTTATATAAACTCATTGAAGCGGGTTTCAGAAAAGTTGTGCCACCAGAATTTTTGCTGGAAGCCGAAGAAAGAGAACGAGCTGCAAAGGTTGTTCGCCGGATTACTGAGCGACTGAGAAAGGAAATGGAAAGCGAAGCTCTACGCTTACTCAGAGAAGGCGTTCCTGAAGCAGAAATCCGCAAGCGCATAGCAGAAAAATATGGAAGATAAAGGAGGGATAAATTTGACAACAAAAGATTGTCTTGCAGAACTCATACGCTATATGTCAGAAGAAACCAATCTACTGCCTAAGACCAGAAAAAACGAACTCCTAAACACTCTACAGGAAAGGTAGCAGAATTCGAAAAATACACAGGAGACAAGAGGACATAACCAATGCCAGAAACAACTTTGCACTCTAAAGTGGTTCATATAGGTGAAATTATGGATTTTCCAAAAGACGCAAAAATATTTTTTATCCAATACATCAACCGAACTACATTACAAATTTTTTACACAACATCAAAGCCTACAATAGATGAGTTAGTGAAAACGCCTTACCCCTATGGGAGAGGGTAATTACATTATGAAAGATGACGAAGATCAAGAGCTAGAACAGTACGTTTCACAGCATAAGGACGAGTCATTAAGACAGATTAAGGAAGGAATGGAGAAAAAGTTTGGATGCACCAGAAGCACCAAATGGATCACGCCGAGAAGAGCCGCTGCTCTCCTGGTCGAAGATGTCATAGACGAAGAGGCTGAGCTCCCATCAGAAGAGGAAATAGAGGGACAGGATGAAACCGCGAAGGAAGAGGAAGACCCAGAAATCATCAAAATAAACAGGGAAATCAAGAAGATTAATTTAGAGACAAGGCGTAAGGAAGCTAAAGAAAAACGGCAAGATGCAATGAATAGACTTGCACTAAAGGAACAGGAGGCAGAAAACATCAAGAATCTTAGTAGCGCTCTTTCATTATCTAGAGTGCTTCGTAAGACGGATCGAAAATTTATTAACCTTCTCAAGGAAAGGCTGGAAGTAGCATTAGAAAAAGCAATTCCCACTTGGGTTAATAACGCAAAATGTCCTGAATGCGACGGATGGTTTCTTTGGAGATACACAGGGGAATTATCTGACAAGTATGTGAGATGTTTTGTTTGCCAAGAGGAATATACATTAGAAGACTAATTAGATCTAAACTGTTTCCTTGTTTCCATCCACGTTTGCTATGTTTCTTTTTGGAGGAAACACCTGTTTCCTTGGAATAGGCTTCTTTCACCATAACAGCCCCATTTTAAGGTTTGTTTCCTTGTTTCCTCACGTTTCCTTGTTTCCTCAAAAAATTATATAAATAAATGCGATAACTACGTGAAACACCAACAAAATCAACATACTCTGCACGACTATCCCCACGGCAACGCCCTAGAAACAACACTGCCTAATATCTTAAAAGGAAACAGAAACGTTTCCCAGAAACATCAAAACAAAAACTAAAATTTTTCTAGTTTGGTCTAGACCAAACTAGTTTACGCGCCAGTTTTTTGGCGTTTTACGGTTTAAAGGGGAAAAAGGGCTTTATTTTTTTGTGGGGGCGGGCTATAAAATTAATGTGTGCCCTGTGTGCCCCCTGTGGGCTTAGAAAAAAGAGAGCGTTGCCTAAGAAAGGTTGAATCCGTAAAGGAAGTATGGACAGGTCAAGTTAAGTTCTTTCAGTATTTTTCGGCGTTCCATGCACACTTTGAGGGCTGAGGGTTCTTCCTTTTTTTTGGTGTATTGTCGTTGTCTGATTCGTTTTAACGCTTCGTCTTTCCATGCTTTAGTTAAGGGACACTTAGAGCATAGTTTCGGCTGTTTACGTTGTAACATGAAAGAACCACCCTCAAAAAAAGAGAGGAAAGTTTTGCGAAGCCGACCTGATAGCCTCGTAAGGGTCAACATGATTCCCCAAAATCACTAAACTGCAACTCAAATGAAAAACAACTTTATTCTAGTACCAATTTACAATTAGGAGGTGGAAAAATGCCAATTGTTCATGTAAACGTCTGGAAAGGTTTCGGAGAGGAAAAAATCAAAACCGTGATACAAAATATAACAAAAGTCTTTGTTGATTTGGGAGTCCCTCCCCACGCTGTGGAAGTAATCGTGCATGAAATCCCAAAATCGCACTGGGGAATTGGTGGAGAACCAGCTTCAGAAAAGTTCAGAGATTCACCTTCCAAATAAATGCGCATGCATAATTTAGGGCTCTGTTAAGTCTTAGGGTGATGAAAAAACCTGTTAACAGTCGGGTGATAGAACTTCTACGAAGAGTCTATGATGGCTTTGAGGATTTCAAGGATTTCTTTGCCTGAGAGATACCTCTTCTTAGGATTCTTTTTTAGGTTCAAAAATTAGTTTCTCCTATAGGAATTCTGTTTCTATGTCGTATTTGTTGGACACTTCGCCGACTCTTTCACAAAAAGCGTTAATCTCCTCAAGTGCGCCCTTCATTTTTATAACAAGGGTTCTTTCTGCCATACTCTTCACCTCTAATAAAAAAGGGGGAAGTTTTGCGGATTTATCTTTCGCTGGGTAGTAGTAAAACCCCGTTCTCGTAGTAGAGTTTTAGTTCCTTCTTTGCGTCCGTCCATTCATACCGTTGAGTATAAAGTATGTTGTCGTTGCCGTCTGTTATGACTGTCTTGGCGGTGCCGTCCCCATTTAGCTTCAGTTCAACCGTTAGGAATGGCTCCCGTCTAAGTCTCGGCTTCATCATAATAACTATCTGGGCGTCAGTAACGAATCACGCGTACCCGTTCTCCATGATGTACTTTACGCCGTCGGTGTATTTGCCCCACATATTTTTCCAGTGCTGTTCCGTACAGTTGTAGTAACCAAGTTCTTTAAGCTCTAGGTCTGGCTGTTGTGCGCTCTGCATCCTCTCACCTCACCCTATAGGGCGGGGGTTTTGCCGTTTACCAAGTCAGTTATTTGGCTGTTCAGCGTGTGAAAGTTCGCATCCTCAAGGGCTGACTGAAACGCCTTTATAATTGGCTGTCCTGTCCATTCAAAGAACCCTGCAACCATAACGCCTAAAACCTCTGCGTCCTCTATCCCTGCCCTGTATTCTTCAGTGTAGAAGGTAGATCGCCCAAGCTCTATCAGTTGCTTAAGCCTTCCCCTTATGTAGGCTCTACGCCTATCTATCTTCTTAAAATCCATATTCATTCCTCGCCCTTAGAGGTCTCCTTTTTGCGTAATGTGGCTTGTTTGGTGCCTGTCTGGAGGATCACCTTAAGATCATCGTCTAGCCGTCTGAAGGGCTTTACAGCTTTCCGCTTCATTCGGGATCCTCCTCCTTGAAGGCTTCTCCCATATTCCAGAGGCATTGAGACGGCTTACACTTTCCGCAGTAGGTATCAGACTCTTCGCAACGGATTTCGGTAAACCTGTCCTCGTCACCTTCAAAACGCCGTTTGTAGCTCAATGGTCTAGTCCTCCACAAGAAAGGGCGTGATCTTTGCGATTTTCTTGAGCTCTCCTTTCTTCATGTGTAGCTTTCGGCGTTGCACCCTGATCTTCCGTCGCTGTACAAATTCGGGCGTGTGCTTCAAGTAAACATAGAGAACGTGAAAAGGATCAACGGGGATCACGGCTTTAACTACGCCAACGAAGGAGCCGAATTTCTTCCGCTTACGTTTATTGTAGGTGCTCAGAAGATCAGACACAGAACCGAATACGACGGCTCTCTCAAAAACCCATGCGTAACCTATGGCGACCTTCATAACTCATCAAAAATAAGTGGGTGGAGTTTTGCCGTCTCTAGGTTGGGCTTTTTATCGTCTAGGCTATGAGGATAATTAACCTTTACCGGTTGCTATTCTGCTCGCTGTCCCCAAACGAGAGCGCGCTACTCAGCCCACTTACCCGACGGCTCTAGTCCAGATCATCCAAGTATGCGTCTATGGTGTCCCATGAGATTCCAAGAGAAGCGTCCTGTCGGCGGTCTATCCGTTCAATGATCTCCTCTGCTTGTTTCCTTGTGATCTTGATTCCCGTCTCTTTAGCCTGTCCTAGCACATCGTCAACCTGCCAAATAGCCACAGCCACAATGTCTTCAGGCTTGTAGCTGTTCTTCATGTGCTCGATATGGTCTTTAACCGTAGTCAAGTATGCTCACCTCAAAAAAAGAGTGGAATGTTTTGCTAAACTAGGTCTTCTCCACATCCGTCGCACAGGATCATCTTGACACAGCAGGTTCCCGAATAGTAAACCACAGTCGCAGACAAGCATCCACATTCGGGGCACGGCTTCTTCAACACTTCATGCTTAGAATCAGTCACTCATCAAGCCCCCACGTCAGCAGTCCCTTATTTTCAGCCCACACCTTATGCTCCGCACACAAGTATTTCCTATCGTCGTCCTTTTCTATGTCAGGACAGCAGTACGCAACCGCTTCCTTCCCACACCAACACACTGGATCAGGCATCTTCGATCACCAAATCAACCATATCCTCTGCCACGGCTTCCTTAAACGCCTTCTTTGCCCCTTCCTTATCCCCTGCCTCAACCGTGTAGCTAGTCCAAACAAAATACTCCATCATCTCATCCTCAAAAAAAGAATGGGGAGTTTTGCATAGTTTAGTTTTTGTCTCTTGCGCTGTCGCAGTCGGCGCACACGTACTCGCCTTCGGGGAAAGGACGTCCACCTTCCTTCTTGGTTTCCAGATCATCAAACACTGGAACCCTGTTAACGAAGCCTCCAGACCCAAGCTTTACAGATCGCCCACATTCTACACACATTTCGGGTCCATAACTGTCCTGCTCCAACTCTACGCCAGTGTACCATAATAGCTCATTGTCGGGCATCCCCTCGTCAACCGCCTTCTTGTAGTCCTCATAATCATTGTAGCCGTGCTGACTGCACCAAATCTGCACAACCTTCTCAGCCTTCATTGGAGACATAAGCCTTGTTTCCTCGATCACACCCTGAAACAGTTCCACAAGCAAATCAAAACCTTTCCGTCCCTTCTCCGCTTCCTCTTTCTTATTAACAACCTGCATAATTCAACCCTCAAAAAAAGAGGGGGGATTTTTGCGAAGCGTGCTTAAGTGGGACTGTGACGAGTCGCCCCGATTTGAACGCTGAGTTTAGCCATGTAGATTTGGTTTTCAATCTGTTTCAAAACGCTGATTTCCTCATCACTTTCTGGGATCAGCACGATTTTGATTTCCATAGAACTCCCTTATAACTACACGTCTGAGTTTTGCGCGCAAAGTCGTTTTAGGTGTTTTATGTTTCTTACATTGTTGCACAAAAAAAGCTTACACCTAAAAAAGCGGTGGGTTCAGTTAAGTGTGTCTGGCGCGCGCGCGATGGAGCAGGAAAACTAAGCTCTACCCCGCAAACGCGAAAATCATTAAGGAACTCTACTTGATGCGGCATCATAATCGAATGATATAGGCCAAAATCGTTAATAGTAAGCATTAACGCGCGCGAGGTGATGATGTGAGTGAAGTAAAATCGAATGTAAGCTATGAATGCAAAAAATGTGGTGCAAAAGGAACTTTGGTTGAAAACGTGGCGTCTATCAATTTGAACGAAATCAAGAAGTTACCCTGTGGATGTCAGGCGGATAACGGCAAATTTCAATTTCTACATCCACTGTCATAAGATGTAAGAAGAAACAATAACAGCGGACGCTTATTTAGTCTTCAGTGTATTCCTCTGCAGCGAGTTCAACTGAAACCGTGTCTTTATGTGAGGGATGTTTTCTCTTTTTTGGAGTCATCTCTCTTCCTTGCATGAAAGAATTTTCGGCAGCAGTAATTCCATCTGCTTCCAACATTTCTCCTCTCTGTTTGTCATCATAAATGTCCCCCGTTTCTCGCTCAATCTGTTGTTCAGCTTCGTCAGTGTCGATATGCCTAGTCTTCTTTCTTTTTTCCTTGCTCATACAGTCACTATGGATAACCAAAGAGACGCGTTCAATATAAAGAGCCCGATCTCTTAAGTAGTCTATCTTCAACGGGGCGGTTCTTCGAACGAGTTTGACAGGTTCTAGCTACCCGATTTGGAATCGCTGCCATCGACTTAGTTCACGCGCATATTCGAGTCAGGAAAATAGTAACCCTGAGTCTATCACCGTTTAATTTCGTCGGCATCGAACTCCTTGGAGAGCTCCTGGAGCAACTCTCTTTCCTTAGGTGTCAGTTTCGTGGGAGTTTGCACGGTTACATTGACGAGTTCGTCTCCTTTGCCAAGGCTACTTTTTATTCCTTCGCCTCTTAGTCGGAGTGTGGTGTCACTTTGCGTTCCAGGTGGAACCTGGACTAATGTTTTCCTAGATAGTGTGGGTACTTCTATCTCAGTACCTAAGGCAGCTTGAGCAAAATTGATGGTAGTCTCATAAACTAGATCTAAACCTTTCCTATTTAGATAGGGGTGAGGTTTTATTTTTATCGTCACGTAGAAGTCTCCTGGTGGACCATTATATGGACCATATTCGCCTTGCCCTCGAAGGACTAGACGATCCCCATCATCGATACCGGCTGGCACATTAATCTGAAGTCTTGCTCTCCTTTCTTCGAGTCCGTCGCCTCCACATGTCTTACATTTCTTCTGAGCTACTTCTCCTCTGCCATTGCATCGGTCACATGAAGTGATCACCTGTCCGAAATCTGAGTCAGATTTGATTCTATGCGCTATTCTTCCGGCGCCCTGACACTTTGGACAAGTCACCAACTTGCTACCTGGCTCGACGCCTAAACCGCCGCATTTGGTGCACTTCTTCATTCTTGGCAAATTGACTTCTAGCTTAGTTCCGAAAGCGGCCTGCTCCAGCGTAATCTCCATTTGGGCCTCTAAGTTGCGACCACGACGGAGCTCACGCTGACCTCGGTTGAAAGTGAAACCGCCACCGAAGATTCGGTTGAAGAGATCGTTGCCATTAAAGCCAAATTCTGAAAAGATGTCTTGGAAGTTCTGGCGGTTGTAGATGTCTTCTTGCTTGTATTGCTTTTTTATTCCTTCTAGGCCTGAAGCATCGTATTGGCGCCTCTTTTTTGGGTCAGAGAGTACGGCGTAAGCTTCTGAGGCCTCCTTGAATTTCTCTTCGGCGTTAGGTATCTTGCTCCTATCTGGATGATATTTGAAAGCTAGTTTTCGAAATGCACGCTTAATTTCTTTTTGAGATGAATCCTTATTGACACCTAATGCATCGTAATAATCCAATCCACTCGTCAAATTATGCGATCACCAGAACTTTTATAGTAGATGGAAAATAAAAAAGGCTATTTCTTTTACTCGTCCACGACCTTGTACTCTGCATCAACAGTCTTCTTTCCCTGTTGTTCTTTTTTATGTGGCGGAGTTTCCTGGGTCGCTTGTTGTTGAGCTCTTTGAGACGCAGCCTGTTGATAGACTGTTGTCCCTGCTTCTTGAGCTAACCTTTTTAGCTCTTCGACCTTGGCACTTATTTCAGCTAATCCTCCAGATTTTAATGAATCTTTCAACCCCTGAATGGCCTCTTGAATCGTTGTCTTCTGCTCGATAGGTATTTTGTCTGAGATCTCGTTTAACGTTTTCTCAGTCGTGTAAATCAACGAATCGGCGGTGTTTCGAATTTCAGCCTCCTTTTTTACGCGTTTGTCTTGTTCAGCAAACTGTTCTGACTCTTTTATCATTCGATCTTTTTCTGTTTGGCTGAGCTTAGTGGAGGCGGTAATTTTGATTCCCATCTGATTTCCAGTTCCTAAATCTTTTGCAGAAACATTCAGAACTCCATCTGCGTTGATGTCAAATGTCACATCAATTTGTGGGATACCTCGGGGTGCTGATGGAATGCCCGTGAGATTAAATTGACCTAAACTTATATCGTCCTTTGCCATGCTACGTTCCCCTTGGAGCACGTGTACTGTAACGGCGGTCTGGTCGTCAGCAGCTGTTGAAAAGGTTTGGCTCTGTTTAACAGGTATTGTTGTATTTCTTTCGATAACCTTTGTGAAGACACCACCTAGAGTTTCTATCCCAAGGGAAAGAGGAGTTACGTCGAGGAGCACTATATCTGAGATCTCTCCTGTGAGGACTCCTCCTTGAATGGCAGCGCCTATGGCCACACACTCCATCGGGTCTATGCCTCTCTCAGGCTTCTTACCGATTATGTCCTCGATGAATTGCTGAACAAGGGGCATCTTTGTTTGTCCACCCATTAGGATTATCTTGTCGATTTGCACTTGGGTCAGCTTCGTTTCAGACAAGGTTCTAAGGATTGGCTCTCTAATTTTTTCTACAATAGGTCTGGTTAGTTGTTCAAGTTTCGCTCTTGTTAGGGTTATGTGAAGATTCTTTGGACCGGTAGCATCTGAAGTAATGTATGGGAGATCTATGTCTGTAGTTATCAGGTTTGATAGCTCTATCTTGGCTGTTTCAGCTGCATCCTTCAAACGTGCCAAAGCTTTTGCATCCCCCTTGAGATCAATTCCTGTTTCGCGTTTGAACTCTGAAATAGTATAATCCATAACAGCTTGGTCAAGATCTGTTCCACCTGTTTTTGTATCTCCACTGGTGGCTAAAACTTCGAAGACACCTTCACCGAAGTCCATGATAGTGGTGTCGTTTGTGCCACCACCAAAACTGAAGACCAGAATTTTCATTTCTTGACCAGCTTTGTCTAATCCATAGGCTAGGGCTGCTGCAGTTGGCTCGTTCACAATTCTTGTTACTTTCAAGCCCGCAATCTCACCAGCGTCTATTGTTGCTTGACGCTGATTATCGTTGAAATGCGCGGGAACTGTTATCACTGCCTTAGTGATCTTCTCGCCAAGATAGGCTTCAGAATCACGCAGAATCTTCTGTAGAATTAATGCTGAGATTTGTTGCGGTGTGTACTCTTTCCCGTACACCTTGACTTTATAGTCCGTACCCATTTTTCGCTTAATTTCGCGTATCGTTCCCTCTGGGTTGGTAATAGCTTGTCTTCTTGCAGGCTCACCGACAAGTAGCTGTCCGTCCTTAGTAAAAGCTACAACGGATGGAAACATCTTTCCCGCTACTGTTGCTCCCTCAGCGCTTGGGATTATAGTAGGTTTACCTCCGATAGTCACGGCTGCGGCTGAATTTGTTGTTCCGAGGTCGATTCCTAATATTCTTTCAATTTTTTTATTACTCATGTTTCATTACCATTTTTTACTTTATCAGAGTCTAGAAGAGCATGCTACTTTCACTAAGCAGGGTCTGAAGACTTTTCCGTTTAAGAGATACCCTTTTTTGATTTCCTCTACAATCATGCCTTCAGGGTAGTCACATGTTTCAACTTCTTGGACAGCTTCGTGAACGTTCGGATCGAAGGGTTTTCCGATAGCCTCTATTGGACATAACCCCTCATAACTGATCACTTTCCAAAGTTTTTTCCTTATCATCTCCATCCCTTCTAGGCGAATGGGATTCTTCGCTTTCTTCGCTTCGTTTAGCACAATGTCCGCCTCCTCAGCGACTGTTAATATTTGTAGGATTAGCTTCGCTTTTTCTCTAGTCACTCCTTCATCAATGCACCTTTGTACATGTTTCTGAAGGTTTTCAAGATCAGCTCGGGCGTATTTGAGCTGGTTAAGATAGGTCTCCTCACGTTTGGTCTTCTCCTTTAGCGAAGCCTCGAGCTTGGCCACTTTTCTTTTACATTTCGCTTCTATTCCAACGTTGATTTCATTGTTATCATTCTTGGAAGACATTTTACCCTCTAAAGACTCCTATTAATCTAAATTATAGATTCAGATAAGATATATCTATTGCTCATCATTGTCTTTCTCCTCATAATCTTGGAATTCATAGAACTTTTGTACTCTGTTATCTCCAAGACGTAATGTGCACTTGTGTATCTGGATGGGGCTGAGTAGTTTTAGTAGCACATATTGTTAAGTTCAATCTTTGAGGTTATTCTTCCCTTCTAATTGCGGCTGTCTTCCTGCTCAATAGAATGTATGTGTCTGTTGTACATGATACTGTGTATCCTTGATTTGCTAAATCGTTTACTCTTTCATTTAACTTTGCCCATGCTTCTGCGTCACTAGTTTCTGGTACTTTCTCTATTTGGATATGTTTAGGTTTCAAAGGCAACTTTTCACCTCCCTAATCTTCAAAGCATCTACGTTCAAGGTCTACCGAAAAAACATTTAAGCACTACAAAATAATTTGCAATCCCATTTGTTTCTAATAATTCGTTTTCCAGCGATTAAATGGACATTGCCGCCAACAGTAACTGCTAGACTTGTAAATACAGCATCCGCATTCAACTCCGCTAAATTTCTTTGTGTTACCCATTCTATACTTGCTTCTAACATACAAGGAATAAAACCCCCGAATAAATTATCTAAAGTTGAGTCGTGGTGTGGTGCGCGCGCAGCTCTTGGAGCAATATCGTCTGTGTTGTTTTTTCTTCTTTTGAGTATGCATTTATTTTTCTTTGGCAACCCATGTTGTTATGGCTTCTTCGACAGCTTTTGACAGGTCACCCTTTTTCCCGCCAAATATCTCGACGGTCTTGAACCTGAGCGACTTTTCCAGTTCATCAGAGATTGCTACGCTTATTCTACCCATTTCAATTACCAACCACACAAATTTTAATTATTTTTTAATTTTTAATCGCGCCATCGCGCTAGATGTTTTTCCAATAAGCAAATTGTCTTATGTTGACTGTTAGTTTTGTTTTCATCATCATTGTTTATTCACCTTAATTTGCTTATTCCTATAAGTTATTATGTGCTTACGCGCTTATAAGGGTATTGGCTTAATCGTTTAAGCGTTATAGGTATTACCTTGGAAAAAAGTGCTAAGAAGGCGGTAAAGGTATATTCAACAAGTTATGCGCGCGCACACACTACCAGAAAGACAACCCGAAACAGCTATAAAACCAAGATAAACTCAAATGACTCAAAAATCTAAAGCGTTTCACTGCTCTTCAATCTTTTTTGTTGCCGCGAAGAATTTCCACGCTATAGCTGATGTAACATTCTGCAAGTTGCTTTTGTTTTGTCCCAGGATTTAAACAGTTGCACATTTGAACATACATCTTCCGCAACTTCTCAACGTCTTCACTTGATATCTTGAAAGGCAATTCTTTCCGTTCGTAAGCAGCTAATACTGATGACAAGCCATCGATATACTTCCTATTTTCCATAATATTCTCACGTTTTTTCCTGAATGTTTTGAACCATATTGAGACATTCTGGTTGGTTATTCTGTCTATGCAGTCATAACACGCGTTCAGTCTACCACCATCTTCGTTTCTAATAACTGAAACGTCAATAATCGGATAGTTACCACAAACATCACATTTCATATAATGCGATGAAACGAAATAGTTAACTAAAAGATACGTTTTGCCTTTATACTGAAAAGATCCAACGCCACGGACGTATTCAGGGATAGTTCTGCTTAACGCCAGCAAAATATCATCCGTTTTTGTCAGTTTGCACCACCTACTACACAGTTATGTCAACGGAAATCTTCGCCTCAAATAATCCTTTACAAATTCACGGTCATGTGCTAATTCTGTGCTTTTAACAATTTGACCCTCAAGCCTATCCAAAGCTAACCTGAACGTCTGCTCGACACCCCAACCTTCACTTGAACTGAAAAACGAGCCCTTCCTCGTTCTGAATTGCAGTCGACAGTGAATCAACTGATCGCCCTTGAAATTTGTACCATGCGTCTTCATGTAAACGAATAGCGTACCAGACTCTAATGTTTCTCCGTATCTGTGCGTGAAAGATTCGAAATCGCCAATAATGTACCCTCGTTGAATTTCATCAATTTCCACGTCTTTAACTGAAAACCGCACCATAAGCCTTCTCACTGGCTTTTCCATTTGAGCTAAAGGTTCAAGAAAGTCCCGTTTAGTCAATATGCCGACAGGCCTTCCTTTGCTAACAATTACCAAGGAGGAAATGTCGAATTTATGCATTTGATCCTCAGCTTCTGGCAATTTGGTTTCAGGCAAAACAGTGACCGCATGCTTCATTACACCCTTCGCTGGCATACTCAGAACAGGAACTTTCTCGCCCACTATTTCACCCCTCCTTTGACTCTGTCTCGGTTGAAAGATATTCCTAATAATATCGAAAATACTCACAATTCCCACAAGTTTTCCATCTCTGACTATTGGCACGTGAGAGATTCCCTTTTCTCTAAAAAGGCTTAGAATAGCCCCTACCGATTCGTCTTCTTCGAGGACAAACGGCTTCTTAGTCATTATCTCCTCAACACGGGTATTACCCCATCGCTCCATTACAGCTCCGTGGATAACATCATCGTCTGTAACAAAACCCAAGAGTTTCTTTCCACTGTAGACTGGAAGTTGCCTAATTTCGCTCTCAATCATCAACTTAGCGACCTTTCCGAGAGAATCATGCAGAGTAACAGCAGGGGCTGATCGCATCAAAGTCTTAACTTTAGTTCCAGAAGAATCAAAACTGGACCGTATTATCCATTTGCGAGAAATTACCCCTTTATATTCACCTTTACTATCTAAGACGGCTAAAACAGGCGGCGTCTCTTTTTTGAAAAGTGATAAACAAGAAGAAAGCGTATCATTTTCATGAACTTCTAAGAACCCTTGTGAAAAAACATCTTCCACGATCTTAACCATAGAAAACCCTTTCAGTACTATTATTCTCATGGCGTGATTTAAGCATTAAAAGAATAAAGTTGCATGTACGCACTATATGTTTACTAATGAACATAATTCGTAAATGCTCGGGCATCACCCTTCAAAAATAACAGAGAACCGGCAGAAAGACCTTTTTTAATCCACAACGAAGCATAACTTTATCGGGTACGCGATCAAATTAATAGTCGGGAGCTATTATGGCATATTTAACACAAACCCAGTCTGGACAACCTGTACTTATTTTGAAGGAAGGAACTTCCAGGAGTAGAGGGAAGGAGGCGCAGAGAAACAATATAATGGCAGCCAAAATTATTGCTGAAGCCATAAGATCTACGCTTGGACCACGAGGAATGGACAAGATGCTGGTGAACAGTTTAGGCGACATAACTATTACAAACGATGGCGCAACAATCCTAGACGAGATTGACGTAGAACATCCAGCAGCTAAAATGATGGTTGAAATAGCGAAAACACAGGACGATATGGTAGGAGATGGAACAACAACTGCCGTAGTCATTTCAGGAGAATTGCTCAAAAAAGCTGAGGAACTCTTGGAACAGAATATTCACCCAACGTTGATCGTAAGCGGCTACAGAAAAGCAGCTGAGAAAGCAATGCAAGTTCTAGACAATATAAGTGAAGCTGTGAAAATAGATGATAAAGAAACATTGAAAAAGGTTGCCATAACCGCAATGAGTAGCAAAGGCGTAGGATCAGCAAGAGAACATTTTGCAGACATAGCAATCGAGGCGGTAAAACAGATAGCTGAAAAACGTGGAGAAGGCTGGTCGGCAGACATCTATAATATCCAAATAATAAAGAAGGAAGGAAAGAGTCTTCTCGACACAGTACTCATAAGAGGCATAATTCTTGACAAAGAAGTTGTTCACGCAGGGATGCCGAAACGTGTTGAAAACGCCAAGATCGCTCTTGTGAATACAGCTTTAGAAGTGAAGAAGACAGAGATCAGTGCAGAGATCAGAATACGCGATCCAACTCAAATGAAAGCATTTCTGGACAAAGAGACAAACATGCTCAAAGCCATGGTGGATAAGATCACGAAATCTGGAGCAAATGTATTGATCTGTCAGAAAGGAATTGACGATATGGCACAACACTTCTTAGCAAAAGAAGGTGTTCTCGCGATTCGACGTGCAAAAGAATCCGACATGGAAAAACTTGCCAAAGCCACAGGTGGCAAAGTTGTCACAAACCTGAACGACATGACCAAGAAGGACCTAGGCAAAGCAGCGCTCGTCGAGGAAAGAAAGATCGGTGACGATAAAATGACGTTCGTTGAAGGCTGCAAGAATTCCCTTTCAGTGGCTATATTGATCCGCGGGGGAACTGATCGATTTTTAGATGAAGCGGAACGTTCAATTCACGACGCCTTATGTGTAGTCCGAGACGTGGTGCAAGAGCCTAAGATTCTGGCGGGAGGGGGAGCTCCCGAGATAGAAATCGCGAGAACATTGAGAGACTACGCTAAATCTCTGCCAGGCAGGGAGCAGCTCGCAGTTCAAAGATACGCCGAAGCGATAGAAGCTGTTCCGTTAACACTAGGAGAAAATGCCGGTCTCGATCCCATAGACATACTTACAGAGCTTAGAGTTCGTCATGAGAAAGGCGAGAAATGGGCAGGAGTAGATGTTTTCGAAGGCAAAGTTAAAGACATGGAGAACCTTGAAGTCTACGAACCATTGGTGGTCAAGAAACAGTTAATCAAATCCGCAACCGAAGCTGCTACCATGATACTAAAGATTGATGATGTCATTGCGTCTGGAAAGACGAAAATGCCCCCTGCTCCGGGTGGTCCAAGTGGGATGCCGCCTGGCGGATATGGTGGAATGCCACCAGAATATTAGCCGTTAGATCGAAAGATCCCCCAATGATCGGTCCGGTCAACATTATGAAAAATAGAGGTTGCATGCAGGGCGTAGGTGGAGTATTTGGGAAAAGACAGGCAGTTGAGAGGGGGAGAAAAAGGGGGAAGAGAGAAAGCTCAACCTAGTAAGAAGAAAGATCGTGAGATGAAACGTAAACAGGCGAAGCTTGACAGATTACAAAGACAGATAGATAGAAGTTAAGTTTTCACTCTTTTGAGGTAGCTTCAAACTATGTGTGTGCATGTTTTCGCCTTATGTCGCCGCTTCAAATTTTGGATAGTCAATGGAAAGGAAGTATAGGTAGTTGTCTTGAATCTTTTCAGAGTAGTGATTCGTAGATTTTTAGTGTTTCGTCAGCAATTTTGCGCCATGTGAAGTAAAGTTCATTGCTATTAATAGTAACTTTTTCTTCTTTTTTTACCCCTCGTAGTATGTTTTATTGAGGGGTAAGGTTTCTTCTGCTTTTTACCCCTCACACACATAATCTCTATGGTACCATCCTGTACCTTCCTATTCCATTATGGTACCATTCCATATACGGGGGGTAAAAAGTGGTATACTACCCGTCGTCCGTCGTATGGCCCGTCGCCCGTCGTCCGTCGTCCGTTGTTGTTGTTAAATTTTAACCCTTAGCAATTTTGAAATTTGAGTGAATTCATTCTTCAAACGTTTTATCTTTATTTATTAATATTGGTTTTTACCTTAGATTAGTCTCCTAATATGATTAGTTGTTTGGGGTTTTGGTTAGTCTCTTTTTGCAAATTATGACAGTCAAAGTTGACGTGATGAGCAGTGGCAATAATCAGGAGGGAAACTCCGGCATATGATCAACTGTTAGAAGCAGTGGTTTAAGGTTCCATTGCTGGACCAATATAGGTAACGTAGATTTCGTATCGTTCTATGTCTTTGCAGTCTGTTGCTAAGTACAGGTCTACTGAATGTGTTTCCTCGGGCTCTACTCTGAAGACATGACCGCCATGCAAAGAGTTAATTGGGTAGGTAACATCAACTGCGTCAACTCTACCTTGCTGATTGTAAAGATGGGCAGTCAGCTTCACATGATTATTATACAGATCAGGCGGAGAATCCTTGTCGGTCCAAATTGGGTCTGTAGTGTAATCGTTTCTGACAGTAACATTCACAATAAAACAAGAATCTTCCTCATGAGCCTCAACACCACCCACTGCCCTATAACTCCAGTTACAGAAGCCATACCGAGGATTGTCTGTAGAGACCAGAAAAATCATGGTTTCTTCTTCCCCTAACGGATAAGTGAGGTAACCAGAACTTGGACATTCAATGTCAGACGTATTAGAAGACGCAAACAGATAATGAAGCCCTAGAACAGAAACCACAACCACTGCCAAAGCAACTAACAAAACAAGCCGCTTCACGCCACTAACCCCCTATCTTCCTCTTAGCTAAAACAACAATTAGACCAGTGATTAAAAGAATCGGCAACAACAACCAAGCTGGAAACTCGGGAATAACGTTGCTGCTGAAGAGATGTGCAACATATGTTGGGTCATGCTGGATCAATAGACCATCCCACTTGGGATAGCAGATTCTATACAGTAGCGCTGAGATGTCATAATCCAAGTTCACGTTTCCTTCAATGCCCTTCGCTGAAGGAAACAGGTCGCTGATATTCAAGTTATCCTCGAAATAAGCCAACGTATGGTTCAGACTGTAATAGGTACCCTTAGGAACACTCGTTGTAGACGCAGCTTCTGATTTCACTTCGTGGGTCTCCACATTTTCGCCTATTGTAAGGTCATAAGTCTCACCAAAAAGAAACTCATAGGCTTTAACCATTTCAACCGCAATTTGACCGCTATCAGTCGCAGTTGCGGAATCTGCTGTTGTTGTAGAATTATAGGGTTCACCATTAACATATGCTGTGTACGGTTTGTCAGAAATTGTTACCGTGCTGAAAAGTAAGGAGAGGCTTAAACCATCCAGCGAAACTGGAGGTTCACCCCACATAGCCTGAACATCGGTTATTCTTCCAATGTCGAAACTTGTCTTTACGTAAGAGGTGTTTTCTACAACACAGAAATCGTAATTGAAGCCAAGCTGGTCGATCATCACTCTCGCCGCGCCCATTCCGGGTTGGTCTTCAGGATAGAGCAGAAATCCATCGATCTCCTGATATTTGAAGCCCCACGTGTAATGCGAAATTCCGTCTTCCAG
>Ga0315546_1000642_pt1 | contig 24248 bp, 20 predicted proteins | sample SalMarSW160170MG_FD_203833 | JGI IMG/M metagenome (GOLD analysis project Ga0315546, IMG submission 203833) | Salt marsh sediment microbial communities from the Plum Island Ecosystem LTER, Massachusetts, United States - Salt Marsh Sediment SW1601-170 ...
CCGCGGACGGCGCCTGGCAGCTGGACTCGAACGATCCGGACCCGGTCGGGACCGAGAGCTCCGAGCCGGCGGGGTGGGACGACAACAACTACAGCTACGACCCGGAGGGGCAGGATTTCAATCCCAATGACGTCCCGGATGGCTTCCCGAACGAGGCATGGGGGATCGAGACGTTCCGCGTCCGGTGGGGCGACGGCGATTCCGACACGTTCGACTACCATAACCCTCCAGCCGTTCCGCAGGACGGAGATGACACCCACAACCAGATCGCGCATGCGTACGACTTCGACCCGCCCGGCGGTCAGGGAACGGACAGCTTCACGATCGAGGTGACGGTCTGGGACTACCTCGGCGGGTCCGACAGCTTCTCCCGCGAGATCTTCCTCCACACGAGCCCCGAGCCGTAGCGGAAGACCGTCTGCGTTGCGGACGGAGGAACTGGGTCTCCACGGCGGCTCCGCCCATGAGAGGGCGGGGCCGCCCTTTTCCTTGGGAACGGCGGGGATCGTGGCTTCGTCTCCGCCCGGCGTGCTGCTAGAATGGGGGATCATGCGGAAACGGCTCGCGCTCGGACTGTGCGGCATCGCGCTCCTTCTCGGCCCGATCGGCGGCTGCGCGCTCCTCAACTCGGCGCCGATCGCGCGCATCGCCGCCTCGGTCCTGTCGGGGGAATCGCCGCTTCTCGTGGCGTTCGACGCGTCCGGCTCGACGGACACCGACGGGCGGATCGTCGCGTATCGATGGTCGTTCGGCGACGGAACGACGGCGGAGGGGGTCGAGGTCGACCACGTCTTCGCGCCGTCTTCCCCGACGAGCTACACGGTGACGCTGGAGGTCGAGGACAACGGCGGGGCGATCGGGACGATGCAGCAGTCGATCGAGGTCCGCATCACCCCGGATCCGGGGAACAACCCGCCGTTCGCCCGGTTCACGTTCGAGCCGACGTACGGCGACGGGCCGCTTCTCGTCACGTTCGACGCGAGCCTCAGCTCGGACGTCGACGGAGAGGTCGTCCTCTGCGCGTGGGACTTCGGCGACGGGACGACCGGGTCGGGAGAGCGAATCTCGCACACCTACGACCCGATCGCGACGACGAACTACCCGGCGACGCTGACCGCGCACGATGACGACGGGGCGTCGGCGAGCACCACGGCGATCGTTTCCGTCTTCGTCGAGGAGGTCGTCCCGACCGACGGACCGACGGCCGAGTTCGCGGCGTCCGATCCGGAGAAGGTGTACGACTCGCCGCAGCTTCCGGCCGTTCCGTCGCTGTTCCGGGTCACGTTTACCCCCGAGGGATCGGTCGCGGCGCCGGGCCACGAGATCGTGGTGTACGTCTGGAACTTCGGGGACGGCGAGACCGCGTTGATCGAGACCGACGACGCCGTCGATCACACCTATCGATCGGGCGCGCCGACCCACACGTTCGTCGTCAGCCTGACGGTGATCGACGATCAGGGGCTGCGGGACTCGGTCGTCGGCAACGTCACCGTGGCCAACGATTAGTCGGGCCGCGACTCAGACTGCGCTTCTCTCACCCTCTCCCCTGGTGGGAGAGGGAAGCGCCTTCCTTGTCACCTTCAGTGAGGAAGGCGAGGGTAAGGGGGCTTGGGTTCTCCACCGTTCACGTCACCCCCACCCGGCCTCCCCCGTCAAGGGGGGAGGGGAACAAGAAGTGCGATCCCACGCTTGCCTCCCTCTCCCCTGGCGGGAGAGGGAAGCGCCTTCCTTGTCACCTTCAGTGAGGAAGGCGAGGGTGAGGGGGGGCTTGGGTTCTCCACCGTTCACATCACCCCCACCCGGCCTCCCCCGTCACGGAGGGGGAGGGGTGGGGTGAAGCGCGAGCCGAGATCATCGGGAGTGAGAGGAACTGCCTGTTCTCCCTCTCCCCTTTGTGGGAGAGGGTCGGGTGAGGGGGCTATCGCCCTCTGCGACGTTCAACGGCGGCGAGGATCGCAGAGAGAACGGCTTCGGGGTTCGCGAGTACATCGGTGTCCCAGAAGCGAAGGACCGTGAATCCCTCGGTTTGGAGCCAACGATCCCGCACGGCGTCACGCTCGCTGTGCGTGGGCTCTTTGTGGTGGCCGCCGTCGAGTTCGACGACGACCCGTGGGTTGTACGAAATGAAGTCGACGATGTACGGCCCGATCGGCGCCTGACGGCGAAACTTCACCCCTGCGATCTGGCGGCCGCGGAGGTGGCGCCATAGTGAGGACTCCGCATCGGTAGGACGCTTGCGGAGAGATCGGGCGATGAAGATCCTGTCTGACATCGTAGGATCATATCATAGCAGAGGCCAGTCCGAACGTCACCCCCACCCAGCCTCCCCCATCCCGGAGGGGGAGGGGAAGAGGGAAGTGGCCTCATCACGAACGGGGAGGGAAAGTGAAAGCTGCTGCTCCACGGTTGAGGACGCCGCGCTTCTCACCCTCTCCCCACCGTGGGAGAGGGCCCTGGGTGAGGGGGCTTGGGTTCTCCACCGTTCACGTCACCCCCACCCGGCCTCCCCCACCAAGGGGGAGGGGAAGAGGAATGGCAGCCCCACGTTTTCCCCCCCCTCTCTCTCCCCTGGCGGGATGAGGGGAGCGCCTTCCTTGTCACCTTTATCGAGGAAGGCGAGGGTGAGGGGGGGCTTGGGTTCTCCACCGTTCACGTCACCCCCACCCGACCTCCCCCATCCCGGAGGGGGAGGGGAAGAGGAATGGCAGCCCCACCTTTCTCCCCCTCTCCCCTGGCGGGATGAGGGGAGCGCCTTCCTTGTCACCTTCATCGAGGAAGGCGAGGGTGAGGGGGCTTGGGTTCTCCACCGTTTACGTCACCCCCACCCAGTCTCCCCATCAACGGGGAGGGGAAGACGCCGGATTCTTCCCTACGAGGCGGCAGGGGAAGAGGAATGGCGATCCCTCGCTCTCTTCCGTGGTCGGGAGCGGGCCTAGTTGCAGCTGTCGCAGCCGACGACGAGCAGCTTCTTCGAGATCGACTTCGAGCCGCCGTCTTCGTCGACGACGGTGAGCGTCACCAGCGGTTCCCAGTTGGACGTCGTGTACTCGTGCTCGACGATTATCCCCTCGCCGGACGACCCGTCGCCGAACGACCAGATGTACTGGACGATCTCCCCGTCCGGATCGTACGAATCGGACGCGTCGAACTTGACCGGATCCCGCAGGCTGACCCAATACGGCGGCGAGGAGGTGAAGACGGCAACAGGAACGCGATTGAGCGCCTCGACGGAGCGCGTTCGCGCGCCGGTCTTCCCGGTGGAGTCGGTCACCACGAGGGTGATGTCGTAGACCCCCTTCTCGGTGTACGTGTGGGTGACGGTGACGCCGGAGTCGGTGCCGCCGTCGCCGAGGTCCCAATCGTAGGAGACGATCGCCCCGTTCGGGCTCGACGAAGCGCTCGCGTCGAGGGTGACCTCGAGCGGCGGGTAGTCGTGGTTCAGCGGCTCGATGGAGAACTCGGCCCGCGGCCCGACGACGCGATCGCAGGCGGAAAGGAGGAGCGTCATGCCGATCAGCGCGGCGAGCAGCGCCGCGACGCTCACCGGCCGGCTACTTGTCTTTCGGTGCATCGTTTCCCTCGGTGTCGTCGTTCGTCTCATCGCGCTTCGATCCCCTCTCCTTCTCCTCTTCCTCTTCTTCCTTGGCGGCCTTCAGCGCCTCGTGGATCGCTTCGAGACGGGCGGCGGAGCGGCCGAACACGGACTCCTCGGGATACGTCCCGTCGTCGCGGAGCGCACCGGCGGGGACGCCGGTCAGGACCTCGATTCCCTCCTCGACCGTGGACACGGGGTAGACGTGGAACCGGCCGGCCTCGACCGCCTCGACGACCTCCTCGCGCAGCATGAGGTTCTCCACGTTCGCCTGCGGGATCAGCACGCCCTGGTCGCCGGTCAGCCCCTTCGCCTTGCAGACGCGGTAGAAGCCCTCGATCTTCTCGTTCACCCCGCCGATCGGCTGGACCTCCCCCTTCTGGTTCACCGAGCCGGTGACCGCCAGTCCCTGGCGGATCGGCGTGTCGGCAAGGGACGACAGGATGGCGTACAGCTCGGTGCTCGACGCGCTGTCGCCGTCGATCATCGAGTAGCTCTGCTCGAACGCGAGGCTGGCCGAGAACGACAGCGGCCGCTCCTGGGCGAACCGCTCGCCGAGGTAGCCCTTGAGGATCATGATCCCCTTGGTGTGCGTCTTCCCGCCGAGCTTCGCCTCGCGTTCGATGTCGACCAGGCCGGCCTTCCCGGCGTGGACGGCCGCCGTGATCCGGGACGGCTTGCCGAACGCGTAGTCGCCCATCTGGAGAACGGCCAGACCGTTCAGCTGCCCGGCGCGCTCCCCCTCCGTGTCGACGAAGATCGTTCCCCGCTCGATCATCTCGCGGATCTTGGCGTCGATCCGATCGTGGCGGAAGTCGCGCTTCTCGAGCGCGCGCCGCACGTGATCGCCCGACACGGTCGAAGCGCCGTCGGTCCGCGCCCAGTACGAGGCCTCCTTGACGATCGAGACGAGGTTGCCGAACTGGCACGAAAGCTTCGTCTGGTCGCCGGTCAGCTCGGTCGCGTACTCGATCATCTTCGCCACGCCGGTCGGATCGAACGGGAGGGCGGTCGGCTCTTGCGCGCAGCAGGCGCTCAGGAATCGCGCCATTTCCTGCTCCCGCTCGGGCGTCCGATCCATCTCGGTGCCGAAGTCGGCCTTGACGTTGAACAGCTTGCCGAAGTCCTCGTCGTAGAAGTGGAGGAGCTCGTAGATGTACGGGCTCCCGATGATCACCAGCTTGATCCGGAACGGGACCGGCTCGGGGCGGAGCCCCTCGGTCGTCGAGTAGCCCATCATCTGCCACGGGTCCTCGATGTGGATCTCGCGGCGCTTCAGCGCGATCTTGAGTGCCTCCCAGCTGAGGCCGAGCCGGAACAGGTTGTTGGCGTTGACGACCAGATAGCCGCCGTTGGCCCGATGGAGCGAGCCGGGCTTGATCATCGTGAAGTCGGTCATGGCGACGCCCATCTGGACGCGGCGCTCGATCGAGCCGAACAGGTTCGGATACGTCGCGTTCTGCTCGACGATGACCGGCGCGCCTTCCGTCTTCGCGTTGTCGACGAGCACGTTGACCGTGTACTTCTTGAACGGGTCGGTCTGCGGCAGAGGGAACGGGAACGGCGACTTCTTCGCCGCGCCGCTGTTCTGGAAGCTGTCGAGGTTCTCGACGATGTCCTTCTTCACCGACTCGAGGAACCCGATCACCTTGTCGAGCCCCTCGTAGGGACCCTTCAGCTGCGCGAAGGGCGGCTCGATCATGAACAGGACCGCCTCCTTCGCCAGCTTCTTGATCTCGGACTCCCGCTCCTCGTCGAGGCGGGCGACCTCCTGGAGTTGCTCCTTGATCAGCGTCTGCACCTGTCCTTGGTGCTCGCGGATCTCGTCGCGCTTCTCCTCCGGGAGGGCGTCGTACTCCTCTTGGCTGAGCGGCTCGCCGTTCTCGTGCAGCGGGAGGGTGTTGATCCCGATCGGCGTTCGCTGAACGGCGAAGCCGAGCTCGCGGGCCTTCGTCTCCATTTCCTCGAGGAGCGTCGTTCGGCGCTCGCCGTAGCGGTCGTTGATCTTCTTGCTTCGGGCCTTGAATTCGTCCGACTCGAAGACCTTGGGGATCTCGCGCTTCAAGCGGTCGATGTGGTGCTCGAGGTCGGTGCGGAGCTGGCAGCCCTTCCCGGCCGGAAGCTCCAGGTACCGGGGGCTGTAGGGGTTGTCGAAGTTGTGCACGTAGCAGAGGTCGGGGGGCTGCGGTTCGTCGGTGCTCGCCCGCGTGAGGAACCGCTCGACCGCGGACATCTTCCCGGTTCCCGGGTCCCCGGCGACGTAGATGTTGTAGCGGTTCTTGACGTCCTTGATGCCGAGCCCGAGCTTGAGCGCGTCGATCGCCCGTTCCTGTCCGATGATCTGATCGAGCGGCTCGAGCTCGGCGGTCGACTTGAATCCGAAAGCAGAGGCGTCACATGTGTATCGTAGCTGCGTCGCTTCGAGCTCTTTGACCATGCTCTCCTCCTTGATCTAGGATTCTATCCCAGATGTTCAGATCGGTTCAACGAGGGATTGCGATCGGATTGCTGCTTTCCTCCTTCGTTTGCGCGGCCGCTCTCGGGACGTCGCCGGTGGTCCTCACTCCGTTGATCGATCGCCCGGGGAGGAGCGCCTACTGCGACGGAGTGGCGGCGGCGTTCGAGGCGGCCGCCTCTTCGATCGACCTGCTCCTCTCCGGCGCCGACGTGACCGGGGTCCCCCTGTGGGATCCGTTGATCGACGCGTCGGAGCGGGGCGTCGCGGTTCGCGTGTTGCTCGATGCGAGCGACTGGGCGCCCGACATCACCGCGGACAACCGGCGCGTCGTCGCGTACCTGACGGAGCGAGGGATCGACTGTCGGTTCGACGACCCGGCCGTGACGACCCACGCGAAGATGGTGATCGTCGATCGGGCGGTGGTCGTGCTCGGGTCGTCGAACTGGAACGAGTACGCGTTCGAGGAGCACGAGCAGGCGAACGTGATGATCGAGAGCTCGCAGGTCGGAGAGGCGTTCGCCGAGTACTTCGACCGGCTGTGGGAGGGGCGGCTTCCGGTCGACGGCGTCGAGATCGATTTCGGCGGGATCGGCTCGGACGGGCCGGCGATCGTCCCGATCCCCGACGGGCCGGGGACGGCGCTGTACGCGTCGCTGCTGCTCGATCTCCTGCCGCGCGCCCGGCGGTCGATCCACGTGGCGATGTACCGCGTGTCGGTCTATCCGAACTACCCGGGGAGCCTGGCGAACGAGTTGGTCGGCGCGCTGGTCTCCGCGGCCAGCCGCGGGCTCGACGTGCGAGTCCTGATCGACGACTGCCGATTCTACGCCGAGTCGGCCGACGCCAACCTGGCTTCGGCGATCACGCTGTACCAGCGCGGGATCGAGGTCCGGTTCGACGCGCCGGAGGTGACGACGCACGCCAAGCTCGTCGTGATCGACGGGGAATCGGTCGTCCTCGGATCGACCAACTGGAACTACTACTCGCTCGAGGAGAACGTGGAGGTGGACGTCGGGCTCCTGCGGATCCCCGAGATCGCGGAGGCGTTCGAAGCCTACTTCGAGGCCCTCTGGGAGAACGGCCGGCCGATCACGCCGTAGCCTGTGGCGACATCTCCTTTTCCCTCCCCCTCCCCCTCGCCTTCCTCAATGAAGCCGACAAGGAAGGCGCTCCCCTCTCCCGCGGTGGGGAGAGGGAGAAACAGGCGAAACTCCTCTCGTTTCCGATCATCTCGGCTCGCGAATCGTCCTCTGACGAGGACGTTTGCGCCTTTCTTTCCCCTCCCCTCGCCTTCGTCGATAAAGAAGACTAAGGAAGGCGCCCCCCTCTCCCGCCAGGGGAGAGGGTAAGAAGCGCAAGGTCGCTATTCCCCTCCCCCTCCGTGATGGGGGAGGCTGTGTGTGGGGTGACGGACGCAATGGAGAACTCAGTCCCCCTCCCCTCGCCTTTGTCGATAAAGGAGACAAGGAAGGCGCCCCCCTCTCCCGCCAGGGGAGAGGGTAAGAAGCGCAAGGTCGCTATTCCCCTCCCCCTCCGTGATGGGGGAGGTCGGGTGGGGGTGACGGCATCGAGTCTCCTCACCCTTGTTCGCTCTCCTGCCGGGGAGAACCCGCGGTTCTTCTTCCCACGACGGAGTCAGTGTTCGAAGAAAGCTGTACCGCTACTCGGCCTCGGCCGGACGGGTCACTCGCTCGCCGCACACCGGGCAGGCCCATTCGATCTCGCCCGACCACGGGCTCCAACGGACCGGGAGCATCGACGCCCCGCATTCCGGACAGGGCAGAAGGGAGACCGATGCCGGAACGGGCTTCCCGTCCGGCCCGGTGGTGATCAGATGCCCGGGCTCCTCCATCACCAAGGGGACCGGTTCGGTGAAGGACAACGTGACGGTGTCGCTCATACCGGCGACGTTGACGTCTCCGGTGAGTTCGATCCGAACGCCGTTCCGGCCGATCCCCGCCAGCACGAGAAGGATGCCGAGCAGCAGGCCGGCGCACGCCACCAGGGCGATCGTCTGGATGATCCGATTCATCGGTCCCCCTTCGAGCGCGCGTCACGCAGGACGCCTCGTGCTCGCGGATTGTAATCGATCGGCCTCACTCGCCTCGCCGGACGAGCAGCGTCCTCCCCTCGAGCCGATCGACGCGGATCGCCTCTCCGACGCCGATGCGACCGTCGAGCGACCGCGCGGTCCAGTACTCGCCGTGTACGAAGACCGTCCCGTCTGGATCGAGCAGGCTGCGGGCGGTCCCCGTCGCGCCGGCAAGGCCGACGGTCCCGGTCACCGGCCGCCTCCGTTGGATCGCCAGCCCCTTGGAGAGGACGAAGATCGACAGCGCCGCGGTGACGCCGACCACCGCGAGGATCGTCCCCCACGACAGGCCGACCGATCGATCCGGGATGTCGAACAGCGTCAGCGACCCGGCGAGGAGCCCCACGACCCCGCCGGCGGTGAGGATGCCGTTGGTCGGCGTGAACGCGTCGAGGACGATCAGCGCCATCCCGAACAGGATCAGGGCGACCCCGACGATGTTCACCGGCAGGACCTGGAGGCCGAACAGGGCGAGGAGCAGGCAGACCCCGCCGGCGGCCAGCCCGAAGCCGATGCCCGGATGGAAGAACTCGTAGATCAGCCCGTACAGGCCGAGGATGAACAGCACGTAGACGAGGTTCGGGTCGGCGAGGAGGCTCAACAGCCGTTCGCGGAGCGTCGGGCGGATCTCGTCGATTGCGGCTCCTCGGGTGCTCAAGACCCGTCCGTCGGCAAGCGCGTAGCCGTCGAGCGCCTCCAGGAGGTCGCCGACGTCGCGCGCGATCAGGTCGATCACGCCCTGCTCCAGCGCCTCGGCGGCGCTCAGGGCGCTCGACTGGAGGACGGCCGACTCGGCCCACTCGACGTTTCGTCCCCGCTGCTCGGCGATCGCTCGGGCGAAGGCCGCGGCGTCTTGGGCCGCCTTGTCGATTGACGTGTCCTGTTCACCGTCCGCCGCTTCGCCTCCGATCAGGCTCACCGGGTGGGCGGCGCCGATGTTCGTTCCGGGGGCCATCGCGGCGACGTCCGCCGCCATCGTCAGGAAGACACCTGCGGACGCCGCGCGTGCCCCGGACGGGGAGACGAAGACGACGACCGGGACCGCGGAGGACAGCTCGGCGGCGACGATGTCGCGCATCGATTGCTCGAGCCCTCCGGGAGTGTTCAATTCGATCAGGAGGAGCTCGGCCGCCCGTTCCTCGGCCTCGCCGATCGCGCGGATGACGAGGTCCCGGCTCGCCGGGTTGATCGAGCCGTCGAGCGAGAGCCGGAGAACGTCTCCGGCCGCGACGCCCGCGGACAAGAGGATCGCGAACGTAAGACACCCGACCGCGGCGGCCACCTTCTTGTACGCCTTCATGACCCAAGTATACGCCGAACGCCGGCCCCGCCACGGAGGCGGGGCCGGCCGCTCAGCGCGTTCTGCGCTCCGACCCTAGTGGCACTCGACGTCGTACTCGTCCGAGTTGTTGTCCTCGTCGCACTCGCCGGGGACGGGATCGACCTCCACGACGATCGTTTCCTCGACCTCCGCGCACATCCGTCCTCCGCTGACTTCGAAGCTGAACGTGATCAGATCGGTCAAGCCGACCCCCAGCGCCGCCACGCTCTCGGTATCGCCCCCCGGCGACACGCTGGCCGTGGTCGCCGGGCTCGGAGCCGATCCGGCGTTTCGCACCAAGGCCGACACGGTGAACGAGTACTCGGCGAACTGCTTGTCGCTGTAGGTGCAGCTGCACTCGGCCCGGAGGATCTCGACGACCAGATCGGGACAGTCGCCCGGCTCACCGCAGTCGGTCGTCGCGCAGTCCGTCCCGGGTCCTTGGAAGCTGCCTCCGGCTGCGTCGCAGTCGGCGACCGTCACGTCAACGCAGATCCCGTTCGGAAGACAGCAGGCACCGATGGCTCCGTCCGGCTCGCCGGTGCAGCAGGTGCTGCCGTAGACGCTGTTCTCCTCGTCGCACTCCTCGACGTCGTCGTGGATGTCGGCCACCACGACGAATTCGAGCGGACACGGCGGTGCGTCGGCCGTGACCGTGAACGTCATGATGACGGCGTGTACGTCGCCGGAGCCGAGCGGCGGAACGGGGGCCTCCGTCATGCTCCCGGTGTACGGCCCGAGTCCCCTGAGCAGCACGTCGGTCGGGACGGTGGCAGGGGCACCGCCGATGTTGGTGACGTGGGCCCAGACGGTGAGCTGATAGATGTTCGAAGGGGCCCCGACGGTCGGCTTGAGGACACAGCTGACGTCGTCGATCGCCGCGACCAGGTCGGGACAGTCCGCGACGATCCGCGGGCCGGTGGTCCGGATCCCGGCGATCTCGATCGTCGACAAGGCACACGGACCGGCCGGAATGCATCCACCGACCGCGCCGGGCACCGGCACGTCGACCGTCGGGCCGGGGACGGAGACGGAGAAGACGCCGGAGTTCCCGGGCATGATCCCGCAGCTTCCGATGGACGCGTACCACCGATAGGCGAACGCCGCGGGGCTGAACGCCACGCCGGACGGCTCGTCGTGATCGAGGATCGGCAGTCCCGGGTTGGGGACGGCGAACATGCAGATCCCGCAGCCGTCGATCAGGAAGTCGATGTTGGTCACCGTCCAGGTGTACTTATCGACGTCCCCTTCGCGCTCGACGCACTCCTCGACCTCGACCCTGCCGTACGGTGTCGGCGTTTCCGTCACGTCGTAGGCGATCGCGTCCGGCGGGCAAGAATACGGCGAGTCGCTGATCTCCGGTCGATCCCACGGCGACAGCGCCAGCATGAACTCGACCGGCGTCCAGTCGCCACGATACTCGACGACCATCCGCTCGGCCATCCACCCGACGGTCTCGAGGACCTGGCCCTGATGGCCCGGCTCCCATCGGTCCTCGACCGCCCAGGCGAAGTCGACCGGCGTGTAACCTTCCGGTGTCGCATCGAACAGCAGCGATCGACCGCTGAGGTACGTGTTGTTCCGGTCGGGATCCTCCTCGAGGCCGACGATCACCCCCTCGAGGCTCTCCAGCTCGACCTTGTACGCGTTGAGCGTCGGCTCGCCCATCAGCTGAAGGACGATGCCGGGAATTGCGTCCGGCTCGAACGAATCGCCGGTCTCGGCCTGGAACTCAGCGGGGAAGCCGTCGTCGTAGATCTTGAGCACGAACTCCCCGGGATACTGTTCCGCGACGTACCGGGCGAGCCCGACGACCAACCGGGCGTCGTTCGTGCCGACGTCGGTCTCCGTCCTCATCGAACCGAGGCCGAAGTTGTCGGCCAGCTCGATCGTGTCGAGCTCGTCGATGAGGCCGTCCCCGTTGAGGTCGGGCATCAGGCTCGAGTGACCGAGTTCGGCGAGCATCGCGAGGATCGTGGCCGCTTGGATCGGCCCCGTCCACCGAGGCGTCCAATGCGGGAGACTCTCCTGGCTGATCAGGTGCATGTCGTACAGGACGATGCCCTCGATGACCTCCGGTTGGGCCGCGACGACCCATCCGAGCAGATTGGCGAACAGGATGACTCCGAGTAGAGCGAGAACGAACCGTCTCATCGCAATCCCTCCTTTTGGGAAAAGGCGTGGGCTTGCATCCAGAGCGACGTCAACGAGCGCGTGGTGAGTCCGCGATTCCTCCGCCTCCCGCCTCCAGTATAGGCAGGGGAGGTCGTGCGGAGAAACGTCACGTAGCTTCGATGCCGCCTGTGCCTTTCTCCATGGCGCGGTGTACGATCGGTTTCCTTACACGGTGCGAACCGCTTCGGTTCAGCGGCGACCGGCGGAGAGAGCGACACGGAGGTCGATGCGGATGGAGGGAATCGGTCGGGAGTTCCTGGAGAAGACGGAGTATCGGCATCTCTCGCCTTCGGATCAGGAGCGAGGCGTGGCGCAGCCGCCGCTGCAGGTTCGCCTCGGAGACGGAGAGGCCGTTGCATTGCCCGACCCTGGAGTGGCTCGGGACAGCGGGCTCCGCCTTCGGGAGGCGTTCGAGACGAGACGGAGCCTCCGCGAGTACGGCGACGACCCTCTGTCATTGGCGGAGCTGTCGTACCTCTTGTGGAGCACGCAGGGGGTGTCGCGGGTGATCCCGGACCGCGCGACGTTCCGTACGGTCCCCTCCGCCGGGGCGCGGCACGCGTTCGAGACGGTCGTGCTGGCGAATCGCGTCGAGAGCTTGGAGCCCGGAGCCTACCAGTATCTGGCGCTCGATCATCGACTGGTGCGGCTCGATCCGTCGCCCGATCTCGCCGTCCGGATGGCGGACGCCTGTCTCGGTCAGGAGATGGTGCGCCGGAGCGCGGCGACGTTCGTCTGGGTGGCCGATCGGGGTCGGATGAGCTGGCGGTACGGCGAGCGCGGGGTTCGATACCTCTTCCTCGACGCCGGGCACGTCTGCCAGAACCTCTATCTCGCCGCCGAGTCGATCGGGGCCGGCGCCTGCGCGATCGGCGCGTTCGACGACCAACGGGTCAACGAGCTGCTCGGACTGGACGGGATCGAACGGTTCGTCGTCTACCTCGCGTCGGTCGGGAAGCGAACGGCGGACTGACCTCGCCGCGTCCACGTCTGGCGGAGGCGGCGACATGAGCGGAAAGCCAGGAACGTGGATCGAGAGCGGCCTCTTCTCGCGCTACGCCGAGGAGGACCTCGACCGGTGGCGCGTGCTCATAGGAGGGTCCGTCGAGCACGTCGATCGACGCTGGGGGATCGGGCGCGTCGAGGCCGTACGATGGGCGACGTCCGGCCATGGCGTTGCACCCTACGTTCGGGTCCGCGTTCGCTACCCGGACCACGGGGCCGTGATCTACCGCGCGGCGTCGTTCCACGTGCATCATCGCTCCGTCACGATTCCGGAGACGGTCCGCGGCGTCATCCGTGCCTGCTACGAGTCGCCGTGCACCGAAGAGCGGCGGGAAGAGCTCCTCCGTCGGCATACGCGGGGGCTTCGCGAGGCGGAGGATCGGCGCCGCCTGGAGCACGCCGATCGGCTGAGACGGCGCGCGATCGAGCGGAAGGAAGCGGGGGACTGAGAACGGGAGACTCCCGTCCGTCGTGCCCGGCTCCGCCAGCGATCAGCCGAACAGGGCGAACCCGCCGCGGGCGAGGAGGGCGATCACCATCGCGATTGCGGTCGTCGCGGCGACGATGAGGCCCGTCTGCGGCCAACGGAGCTCCCGCTTGAGGACGACGATCGTGGCGATGCACGGCACGTAGAACAGGACGAACAGGGTGAAGGTCATCATCTGGCCGGCGGAGAGAACGCTGGCCGCCTGCGTGGTCCCCAACGCCTGGAACAGCATGACCAGCGAGAGCTCCTTGCGGAAGATCCCGAAGATCAGCGGAACCCCGACGGCCAGGGGAAGCCCCAGGCTCCACGTGATCGGCGAGACGGCGAGATTCAGGTAGCGGGTGACGTCGGCGTACTCCAACAGGCTCATCACCACGCTCCCGAGAACGAGAAACGGCACCGCGTAGCGGAGGAACTCGTGCACGCGCAGCCAGACCTTCGCTCCGATCACGCGGGGCGAAGGGATCTTGTACGACGGGATCTCGAGGATCAGCCCCGGCGTCACGCGGGGAAGGACCACGGTCAGCAGCCTTCCGACGGCGGCGATCACGACGACGTTGATGATGTACAGAAGGAACGCGAGGTGCGGGCCGAGGAAGTAGCCGACGAGGCCGTAGATGATCGTGGTCCGGGCGACGCAAGGGACCATCACGGAGAGGAGCGAAGTGACGAAACGGTCCCGCCTCGAGTCGAGGATCCGGGTGGCCATCACCGCCGGCACGCTGCATCCGTAGCCGAGCATCAGGGGGATCACCGACTTGCCGTGCAGCCCGATGCGGTGCATCAACCCGTCGATCAGGTAGCCGACTCGCGGCAGGTATCCGATGTCCTCGAGCACGGCGAGCCCGATCAGGAACGGAACGAGGTACGGGAGGACGATCCCGATCGCCCCGCCGACCCCCTGGATCATCCCCTGCAGAACGAAGAACGCGACGTGGTCGGGCGGGATCACCCCGGCGAGCCAGTCGACCGACCAGTCGAACAGACCGACCAACGGGCCTTCGACGAGCGTCCCGACCTTGAACACCACCAGGAAGAGGGCGTAGAGGATCGTGCCGAGGGCGACCACGCCGAGGACCGGGTGCATCAGGACGCGATCGATCCGATCGCGGAGGGTGACGATCGGGGGACCGACCGTGGCGACGCGCTCGAACAGCTCCATCCCGGCGGCGTGACGCTCGGCGGACAGGGCGTCCTCCCCCGAGCGGCCGCGCTGCGCAGAGATCGTTTCGCGCAGGGACGACGCGGCTTCCAGCAGATCCGGGTGATCCTGCTCGACGCGCCGAACGAAGAACGGATCGTCCTCGAGGAGCTTGACCGCCGTCAGCCGAGCGTTCGTGAGCGGGGCCGAGCGCGGCCGCTTGCGGACCTCCCGCTCGAGGGCGTCGATCGCCGTTTCGATGTCCTGGCTGTACGACGGGAACGGCGCGACGGTGCGCTCCCGGGCCACGCGAACGGTCGCGACGGTCGCTTCCATGACCCCGGTTCCGCGCACGGCCACCGTGGGGATCACCGGGACCCCGAGACGCTCGCTCAGGGCCTTCGCGTCGATGAGGATCCCCTTTCGCCGCGCCTCGTCGACCATGTTCAGGCAGACGACCATCGGAATCCCGAGCTCGAGGAGCTCGAGGGTCAGTTCGAGGCTTCGCGACAGCAGCGACGCGTCGACGACGTTGAGGACGGCGTCGATCGGTTCGTTGAGCAGAAAGTTGCGGGTCTCGGCCTCGGCCTCGTCCAACGACGTCAGGGAGTACGTGCCGGGCAGGTCGATGACCTCGGCCTGATGCCCTCCGACCCACGCGTCGCTCTTGAGGTACTCGACCGTCGTCCCCGGGAGATTGGAGGTGTTCGCCTTGTAGCCGACGAGGTGGTTGAAGATCGTGCTCTTGCCGGAGTTCGGCTGGCCGAGCAGCGCGATCCGGATCCGCTTGGAGGGCGAGGGGCGCACGCTCAGCCTTCCTTTCCGCTTTTCGCGCCGCGCTTCTTCGCGCACGCGTTGCAGAGCCCGATCAACTCGATCCGGATCCGCTCGATCTGGAACCCTTCGGATTCGGCGAGCTTATGAAGCGGGACGGGGGACGGGAGATCGACGATCCGACCGCACTCCGAACAGACCAGATGCAGGTGATCGTCGTGTCGAACCTCGTAGTGCGCGTGCGCCTCCCCGAGCCCGCAGGCTCGGACGACGCCCAGCTCCTCGAACAGGCCGAGCGTTCGGTAGACGGTGGCCAAGCTGATCCGAGGTTGCTCCTCCCTCGCGATCCGATGGATCTCCATCGCGTCGAGGTGCGGGTTGGACGCAAGGATCCCGAAGAGGAGCTCGCGCTCCGGGGTGACCCGCTTGCCGGCCGCGCGCAGCTGTTCGATCGCTCGCGATCTCGCGGTCATCGTCTCGGCCCCCGGAACCGTCGACCGTGGCCCCACGGCGTGCTCGAGCGGCCGAGCGGCTCGACGAGGATATGCCGCGCGACGCCGCGACCGAGGGCAACCCGCATCCCGTGGATCTGGACGAGAAGGGGGCCGCGAAACGCGCTCCGCCCCGACATGCGAACGGTGTCGCCTAAGTGGATCCCGAGGTGGCTCAATCTCCGCCGAAGGCCGTGCCCCCCGCGGATGTCGAGAACCCTTGCCTCGTCCCCCGGCGAGAGTTGGTCGAGCGTCATGATGCAAAATGATAACGATTCTCATTCTCATTTCAAGGCCCTTGGTCCGAGCGGTGGGGCGATGTATCCTCGAAGGGCGCCGATGTCTTCAAACCCGTATCGCGACCTGTATGACCGGCTCCTCGCTTCGTACGGCCCGCAGGGATGGTGGCCGGGCGAGGGTCCGTTCGAGGTGATCGTCGGTGCGATCCTGACCCAGCGGACGGCGTGGCGGAACGTCGAGACGGCGATGCGGAGGTTGAGGGAACGCGGCCTCACGACCGTCGCGGCGATCGACGAAGCGCCGACGAAACGGATTCAGGAGGCGATCCGCCCCGCCGGTTTCTACAACGCCAAGGCGGGAAAGCTGAAGGCGTTCGCGGCGCACCTGATGCGGGAGCACGGCGGCGATCTCGAGCGGCTGTTCGCCCGTGCGGACGACGCGCTTCGCGAGGAGCTTCTCGGTCTGCACGGCGTCGGGGAGGAGACGGCCGACGCGATCCTCGTCTACGCGGCACGAAAACCGAGCTTCGTGATCGACGCGTACACCCGACGGCTGCTGACCCGCCTCGGTTGGATCGCCGGGCACGAGTCGTACGGAGAGCTGCGGGAGCTGTTCCTCGACGCCCTGCCCGGGGACGTCGAGGTCCTCGGCGAGTTTCACGCCCTGATCGTCCGGCATGGAAAGGCGCATTGCCGTGCGGACCCTGCCTGCGGCGGATGTCCGGTCCGATCGATCTGCGCCGCGGCGAGCGCGGCGGAAGCATCGGAGACGGGCGGATGATCCGGTTCGATCGATCGGGGATGCGGCCCGGATTCGGCCGGGACCTCGTCCTCGACCTGCTCGAGCGCGGATTCGTTGCGATCGATCCGGAGCGGGTTCTGACCGAGGCGCTCGTCCGGAACGGAGACAGGCTCCGCGTCGGCGGGACCGACTTCGACCTATCGACGCGGCGCGTCTGGACGATCGCGATCGGGAAGGCGGCGGTTCCGATGGCCGAGGCCGCCTCCGAGCGGCTCGGTCCGGCGTCGGCGGGAGGGATCGCTGTCACCCGTTACGGCCACGGCGGATTCGTGAGAGGCCTCCGCGTGCTCGAGGCGGGCCATCCGATCCCGGACGAGAACGGCCTGCGGGCGGCCGCGGCGATCGGCGAACTCGCCGATGGGATCGGAAGAAACGACCTCGTCCTCTGCCTCCTCTCCGGCGGCGGCTCGGCCCTGCTCGCTGCGCCGGCCGAAGGCGTCTCGCTCGAAGAGCTCGCGGAAACGACCCGGCTCCTGCTTCGGAGCGGAGCGCCGATCGACGAGGTCAACACGGTCCGCCGCCACCTGTCGGCGCTCCAGGGCGGGCGGCTCGCGAGACGGCTCCGCCCGGCGACCGTGGTCACCCTCGCCCTGTCCGACGTGATCGACGACGCCCCGGAGTCGATCGCCTCCGGGCCGACGGCTCCCGATCCGACGACGTTCGGCGACGCGATCCTCGTGCTTCGTCGCCGCGGTCTTTGGAAACGGGTTCCCGCGTCCGTGCGCGATCACCTGACGCGCGGATCGCGCGGAGAGGCGGACGAGTCCCTGAAGCCCGGCGATCCGCTCTTCTCGGGGAGCGTCTTTGAGATCGTCGGGAACAACGGGACGTTCCTCGATGCCGTCGCGCGCGCCGGGGCGGCGGCCGGCTGCCGGGTGATCCGGTCGGATGAACCGCTCGTCGGGGAGGCGCGCGACGTCGGCCGGGAGCTCGGCCGACGGATGGTCGAGCTGTCGAGGGCGGCATCGGGCCGCACGCTCCTCGTCGCTGGAGGCGAGACGACGGTGACGCTTCGCGGAGGCGGGCGGGGCGGAAGGAACCAGGAGGTCGCGCTCGCCGCCGCGCTGGAGGTCGACGGCGTCGAGAGGGTCTGCGTTGCCGCGCTGGCGTCCGACGGTTCGGACGGCGTGACCGAGGCGGCGGGCGGACTCGTCGACGGCGACACCGTCGGTCGCGTGAGGGACGCCGGGATCGATCCGGCTGCCGCCCTGGAGAACAACGATTCGTACGCCGCCCTGCTCGCGTCCGGCGATCTCCTCTTCACCGGCCCGACGCGGACGAACGTCGCCGACGTCTGCGTCGCGCTGATCGGGTCCGACTAGACGGCGATCGCCTTCCAGGTCCCGGTTCGGAACTTCAGCGCCATCGCGCCCGCGAGGAGCAGCCAGTAGACGTACTCTCCGGTCCACGCCCCGAGCAAGCCCAACGGGGTTCGCAGACCGAGGAAGTACACCGTCGGCAGGTAGCAGGCGACACAGACGAACTCGACGACCATGACGTAGCGGGTGTTGCCGGCTCCCTGGAGGGCCTGGGACAGGACCAGGGCGATTCCCGCAAACGCTTGGACGAAGCCGAGGGCCATCAGAGGGAGCCGTCCGACGTCGGTCACTGCGGCGTCGTGGGTGTAGATGCGAAAGACCCAGCCCGGGACGGCGAGGAACAGGATCCCGACGATCGCCATCGACCAGGAGGCGAGCCTGACGGCCTCCCAGGCGAGCTGCTCGGCGTGTTCCGGTCGCTCCGCGCCGAGGTTCTGTCCGACCAGCGCCGCCGCCGCCGTCCCGAGTCCGACGGCGATCATGATCGTCAAGTGATAGATCGAGCGGATGACGTTCGTCGCCGCCAGTTCGATCGTTCCGATGCGTGCGATGATCAGGAAGAAGATCGACCAAGCGCCGTTGGAGAGAAGCCGTTGGGCGAAGACCGGGATCGAAAGGCGAACGATCGGGCGGAGCCAGCGCGCGACGAACCACGGAGGGTGAAACGCGGCGAAGCGGCGACGATAGCTCGGAGCGAGCGCGATCACGCCGACGTAGTAGACCGTCCCGGTGCCGAGGGCGATCGTCGAGGCGATCGCGGCGCCTTGGATTCCCAACCTCGGGAAGCCAGCGTGGCCGAAGATGAGGAGGTAGTCCAACAGGACGTTGACCGCCGTGATCAAGACGGAGCCGTTCAACTGATGCCTCGTCTTCCCGATCCCGGCGAAGAAGCCGCGGGCCGTGAAGTTTAGGAGCATGAACGCGGCCCCGAGGAATCGATAGTGCAGGTAGACGGTGCCGGCGTCGAGGACTTCGGGGTCGTTCGACGTCAGCGGCGCGATGATCCGCGCGAGCCACGGAGCCGCGATCACAAGCGGAACGCCGAGCGTGAGACAGAGGGCGACACCCGTGTTCAGGACCTGACCGCATTCGGTCTCGTTCTCCTCGCCGAACCGCCTCGCGGTCAACGCCTGGACCCCCACGCTGAACCCCGAGACGGGGAAGACGACCGAAAAGAACAGGACGCCCGCCACCCCCGACGCCGCCAGCGGCACCGCGCCCAAACGCCCGAGCATCGCGGTGTCCACGACGGACAGCAGCGTGAAGGTGAGCATCCCCAGCGTCACGGGCGTCGCGAGACGAAGGACCTCCCGCGACAGCTCGGCTCGCGGGAACAACCGCGCGACGGCGCTCGATCTCCCGATCATCGCCCCTCCGGTTCGTTCTTGTCTGCGAGGCCTGATTCTCCGGGTGGGATCGACGGGATGCAACGGTCGTCGCTACGGCTCGACGATGGATCCTTCGACATCGAACGTCGAGGGCTCGTCGGGCGCGCGTCCCCATTGAGTCAAAACGACGCCGGCGAGGGTGACCGCCGTGCCGATCCCCTTGATCGGGGTGAGCGCCGAACCCAGGAGCGTCACCTCGGCGATCAGGGTGATCACCGGAACGAGGTTCGCCGAGACGGCGACGCGCGTCGCCGACAGGTGAGACAGCGCGTAGTGCATCGCGAGGAACGCCCCGGCGGAGCAGAAGACGCCGAGGAAGAGGATCTCGAGCAGGGTCATCGTCGACAGGCGGCCGAGCCATTCGATCCCGTCGGTCGCGGCCAACGGGCCGAAGACGAACAGCGAGAAGAAGAACTGATAGAACGTCAGCTGCAGCGGCGTTACCCGGCGGAGGGCGTCCTTGATCAGGCTCGTTCGCATCGCGGCGCAGAGGACGGCGCCGAGCACCAGGAGGTCCCCGCTGAGGCTCGTCCCGGCCTCGCGTTGTCCGAACGCGATGATGAGAACGATCCCCGCGTAGGCGATCAGGATCCCGACGGTCTTCCGCCAGCTTGCCGGCTCCTGCCGGCGCAAGAACGCGATGAGGTAGACGGCGATCGGGATGGTCGCGATGATCACGGCGACGTGGCTCGGCTGCGTCCGGGCGACGCCGAACGTCTCGAACAGGAAGTAGCCGACCGGGCTGAGGGCGGATAGGCCGGCGAGCGCCAGAAGCTCTCTGCGAGGCACGCGGAGGGCGCGCCGCGACGCCGCGAGCAGACCGAGAAGGACCGTAGCGAACAGGAACCGCGCGAACAGAAGGGAGAAGACCGGGACCGTGTTCAGGGCGTTCTTGATCGCGAGGAACGAGAAGCCCCAGATCGTCATCGCGGAGAGGAGCGCGCCGTAGACGCGGAACGCGATGGCTGGTTTCAACGTCGCTCCTTCGAGTCGGGGGTTGTTCGGCGATTGTGCGGCGGCGACGGGGGACTGGCAACTCCGCTGCGGGGACGAACGTGAGGTATCATCCGTCGGGATGAGAACGCGTACGCACGGAGGGAGCAGCGTCGGATGAGCCCGGAGATCGTCAACGAGAAGACGCTCCGCGATCTGGAGTTCGACCGCCTGAAGGACGTCGTGAAGGAGCACGCCTCTTCGTCGCTCGGGGAGGAGGCGGTCGATCGGCTGTCCCCGACGACCGATCGCGAGGCGATCGACCGGGGCGTCGCCGAGGTGAGCGAAGCGATCGCCTTCCTCGACGATCACGGGCGGTTCTCGCTCGGCGGTGTGCGGGATCTGGTCCCCGTGCTGCAGCGGGCGAAGGAGAGCGCCTATCTCGACGGGGAGGAGTTCCTCGACGTCCTCCGGACGATCGACGGGACGCTCGCCGTCCGGGCGTCGCTCGCCGATCAGGAGGAGTGGCCGCTGTTGGCCGCGATCGCCGAGCGGCTCACCGCGGGCGGCCTGGAACTCCGGCGGAGCATCCGGCGAACGATCGACGAGCGCGGTTCGGTCCGCGAGGACGCGTCGCGGAAGCTGTCGGAGCTGACGAACCGGCGCAAGGGGCTCGAACGGCGGATCGAGGAGCGGCTCCAGGCGCTGATCGATCGGCATCCGGAGGTGATCAGCGAACCGGTGATCACCCGGAGGGGCGGACGGCTCGTCGTGCCGATCCGCAGCGGCGCGGTCGGGGCGATGGAGTTCGTCGTTCACGACCGTTCGGGAACCGGCCAGACGCTCTACGCCGAGCCGACGAGCCTCGTCTCGGAGAACAACGCGGTCTCGGAGCTCGCCGAGGAGATCCGCGCCGAGGTTCGGAGGATCCTCCGGGAGCTGACCGACGCGTTCGTCGCGGCGGAGGCCTCGTTCCTCAGGGATCGGGCGATCCTCTCGCACGTCGATTCGCTGTTCGCCCGGGGGTCGTACGCCATCGCCCACCGCTGCGCGTTCCCGCAGTTCGGGAAGCGGGTCGTCCTTCGGAACGCCCGCCACCCGCTCCTCCCGATCGATCGGGTCGTTCCGATCTCGCTGTCGCTCGGGCGGGACTTCCGGATGGTCGTGATCACCGGCCCGAACACCGGGGGAAAGACGGTGACGCTGAAGACGATCGGCCTCCTCACGTTGATGGCCCAGTCGGCGATCCCGATCCCCGCCTCCCCGGACAGCGAGCTCATGATCGTCTCCAGGGTCCGAAGCGACATCGGCGACGAGCAGTCGATCTCGCAGAACCTGTCGACGTTCTCCGCCCACATGCAAAACATCGTCTCCCTCCTCGAGGAGGCCGACGCCGAGACGATCGTCCTCCTTGACGAGCTCGGGGCGGGGACCGACCCGCAGGAGGGGGCCGCCCTCGGCCTCGCCGTGATCGAGGCGCTGCTCGAGAGCGAGGCGGTCGTCGCGATCTCGACGCACCTGACGCCGCTGAAGTACTTCGCCATTCGGCATCCCGAGGTGAAGACCGCGTCGATGGAGTTCGACGTCGAATCCCTCTCCCCGACGTTCCGTGTCATCGAGGGAATACCCGGACGGAGCAACGCGTTCGTCATCGCGCAGCAGCTCGGCCTCCCGAACGATCGGATCGACCGGGCCCGCTCGTTCCTGTCGCAGGGCGAGATCCGCGCCGACGACGTCCTCGACGAGTTGGAGCGGGAGCGGCAGGCGATGCGACGCCACCGCGAGGCGGCGGAGCGCGACCGCGACGAGGCGAAACGGCTGCGGGAGACGTACGACCGGGAGCTCGCCGAGTTCGAGCGGGAGAAGCAGGTCGCCCTGTCCGAGCGATTCAAGGGGTTCGATCGGTTCCTCCGCGACGGGCAGCGCCGGCTGGAGGAGATCCTCGCGGCGGCGAACGCCGGTGCGACGGACGACGAGGCGCGCGAAGGGCTCCGCGACGTCATCGCGCTCCGCGGGGAATCGAAGGAACGGCAAGAGGACGCGCGGCGGCTCGACCGCGGGGAGACGCTACCGCCCGATGCGATCGAACCCGGCGCGCTCGTCTACGTGCGAAGCGTCGCGGCCGACGGCCGGATCGTCCAGGTCGGCGGGCAGGGGCGCGTCACCGTCGATCTCGACGGCGTCCGCGTGACGACCGGTCCGGAAGACCTCGCGCCGCCGCGGGGTCGCGGCCCGGGAGACGAGCCGCCGACGAAGACGAGGTCCCGTGTCCGGCGTCCACGGCCGGAGCGGGTTCCGCTGCAGTTGAACGTTCGCGGGATGACCGTCAGCGAGGCGTTGCGGGAGATCGACGGGTATATGGATCGGCTCCTCCGCACCGACGTTCGACGCGCGAGCATCCTGCACGGAAAGGGAACCGGCGCCCTTCGCGACGCGATCGACGCGTACCTGCGTTCGTGCAGCTTCGTCTCGAGCCACGGATTCGCGCCGCCGAATCTCGGCGGCGACGGAGTGACCGAATTTGAGCTTGCTGCAGAGGAAAGGGGCAATTGAAACGGCCTTCCCGTTTCGCTAAGATGGAGTCCGAGACTCGACGGTTCGAGAGAGGTTCCGAGGGTGAAGATCACCAAAGTTGAGATTCGTCCCATGCGGAACGAAGGAAACCTGAAGGCGTTCTGCTCGGTCATCTTCGACGACGTCTTCATCGTCCACAGCGTCAAGATCATCCAAGGCAAGGAGAGCCTCTTCGTCGCGATGCCGAGTCGGGAAGGGAAGAACGGTGAGTTCCGCGACACGGCCCACCCGATCGACAACGCGTTCCGCCTCGAGATGGAAGACACGGTCCTCGAGAAGTATCGGGAGGTCGTCGGGGAACTCAGCCAGGTTCTGGCCGCCGACGTCCCGACCGAGGACGCGACGTTCTAGGGCGTAGCCAAGCGGTAAGGCAGCGGCCTTTGGAGCCGTGATCGGAGGTTCGAATCCTCCCGCCCTAACAGGAGCCCGAGGGGCCAATGCGTCCCTCGGGCTCTTGTTTGCCGCGGCGGGGTGAGAACCTCCGCGCGAGGAAAGGAGTTTGCAGCGGACCGGTGGTGCAAACTCCCAAGCAACTGGAGAACCGAAACACCGCTCCAGTTGCCATCCTCCCGCCCTAACTGGAGCCCGCGGGGCCAACGCGTCCCTCGGGCTCTTGTTTGCCGCGGTGGGGTGAGAACCTCCGTGAGTGAGCGAAGCGAACGTCGAGACAGGAGTTTGCGGTAGCAAACTCCCAAGCCGCTGAAGCACCACCCATACGCTTCAGCGGCCAATCCTCCCGCCCTAACAGCCTGGGCCCGGGAGCGCTCCGCTCCCGATCGAGGCCTCGCCGATGGAGTCAGCGGCCCGCCTCTTTCCCCCACGCTTCGATGGTCTCACGATGCCGGTCGTAGTCCATTCGAAGGCCCTCGACGTTGTTCTCCACCGTGATGACGTGGCCCTTGAACCTGACTCCGAAGTCCCTGTCCCATTGCGGGGCCGGGAGCGCAAGGAGAAACGTCTTCAAGTCGTCGAAGGACGCATCGAGCTCCTCGAGAAGCGCGTCTCGATCGGAAGAGGTGTACCGCTCGACGGACTTCCTGTTCACGTGGCTGAAGTCGTTCGGCTCGTCCACCAGGTAGGACGGACAGACGCCTCGCAGGATCTCGCGGCATCCATCGGCCGTGTATCGATTCCACCCGATGAAGTGGGCCGTCACGTCCCGTGGCGACCAACCGTTTATTCGTTCGAGGAATCGCCCGCTGGGCAGCGCGGCAGCGCAGGCCCTGAATCGCGCGAAGGCCTCGTCAAGAGCGGACAACCGAGCGGCGACCGTTTCGTCCATCGCGGCACCTCCGAGGATCTTCATGCTACCCGGAGCCCGAGACGAGGATTGTGATCTACATCACATTCAGTGACGAGGCGAGGGATCGCACGGAAGGCTCTTCGGATGAACGGCAGGCCTGAGGAGTCCGATTCCCGGGTTCGTTCTCGCTGCGGCGTTCGGGTATCATTCGGGA
>Ga0315546_1000644_pt1 | contig 24241 bp, 20 predicted proteins | sample SalMarSW160170MG_FD_203833 | JGI IMG/M metagenome (GOLD analysis project Ga0315546, IMG submission 203833) | Salt marsh sediment microbial communities from the Plum Island Ecosystem LTER, Massachusetts, United States - Salt Marsh Sediment SW1601-170 ...
AACCAGGCCCGAAGATGGCTTAGAATCTCGGCAGGCCCATTCAAGGTAAGCTTTCAGCCGTCAGAGCTGGCTAAATGGGCGGTTGTATTCTTTCTTGCAGCCGTCTGTGATAAGTTTGGTGCTGATATTAGGTTATTCTGGAAGAGGTTTGTTCCTGTATGTGCTGTCGTCGCCCTGGTGGTTGCACTTGTAATCATCGAGGATTTTGGGACGGCGGCGTTTATAGCGCTTTTGAGTTTTTTGATGCTAATAATCGCCGGCGCAAAATGGCGGCATATTTTGATTCCTTTGCCGTTTGGCGCTGTGGCCTTTCTCATAATGCTGATTCGCTCGCCCGGCCGAATGGGACGAATTTGGGCCTTTTTGAATCCTGAAAAATGGGCTGGTTCTGTCGCATATCAGGCGAATCAGTCGCTGATTGCCCTCGGCTCCGGCGGGTTGTGGGGCAAAGGCCTCGGCAGGGGCATCTGCAAGTATGGGCATCTGCCGGAAGATACCACCGATTTTATATTCGCAATTATCGGCGAGGAGCTTGGCTTTGTCGGGACGGCGGCGGTCATCGCATTATTTATCATTTTTGTCTGGCTCGGTATTTTAGTGGTTGTGCGGTGCAAAGACAGCTTTGGACAGATTCTGGCCGGCGGAATCGTATTGGCCATCGCCATCCAGGCAGCCATAAATATCGGCGTAGTGACGGTTGTGCTGCCGACAAAAGGGATACCGCTTCCATTTGTAAGCGCCGGCGGAACGAGTATGCTGCTATCGGCTGCTGCGGTTGGTGTGCTGCTGAATATCGCCAAGCAATCAGCCGTGAAGTCAAACCAGTTTGTGGATGAATCAGTGGCCTGACCATATATTTCATCTAAAAAGGCGTCACCGGCCTGCACAAGCCCGATTTTGCACGGATTAACGGCACTTTTGCCCATTTTTTGTAAAAAATTGTTAAAAAATCCTTGTCAGATTGTGATTTTTGTGTTACAATGGAATCTAAAGTGAAGATATGAAGGCAGAGAAAAAATTATCATAATATTGTATTTGCCATCATAATTTTTTTGTCTTAAATTCATACCTCTACTGCCTTCACAGAAAGTTAATAGCTTTTTGTATTTTTAGCGAATTGTGCTCGCTGTTTAGCTTATCAAAAGCAATATGGGCGCAAGGTCTCAAATGAGAGCCGGCTTAAAATAAATCGGCTGCAGGTGCGTTGCCTGTGCCGTCATAATATTTTTATCATAAATTTCGAAAGGACAGGAAAATGAAAAAGCGAACATTTTTAAGGGGCTGGATGGTGTTGTTGGTATTTGTTGCAGGGACGGTATCTGCAGCTATGGGGCAAATCATATATGTTGATGCGGATGCCCCCGGCTCAAATAACGGCTCCTCGTGGGAGGACGCTTATAATTACTTGCAGAATGCTTTAAGTGTTTCCTCAAGTGGAGACGAGATTCGGATTGCACAGGGTGTCTATAAACCCGACCAGGGAGCAAATCAGACGCCCGGCAACAGACTTGCTACTTTCCAGCTTATAAATGGCGTATCTCTCGTGGGTGGCTTCGCTGGTTTTGGTGAAATAGATCCCGATGCGCGAGATATTGAATTATATAAGACTATTCTAAGCGGTGACCTGAAAGGAGATGATGTCGAGGTTGCTGATCCTTGCGATCTGCTTAGGCACCCTAGCCGGTCAGAAAACAGTTGTCACGTGTTGAGTAATGAAACCGAAGGGATTGTTGTGCTGGATGGATTTATCGTAACTGGAGGAAATGCAAATTATGGACGAAATAAGCATCGATGGGGCGGGGGTCTGCTCAACATAAGTGGCAGCCCCGTTATTATTAATTGTAGGTTCACTAACAATTCTGCTTCTTCTATCGGCGGCGCCATGGTTATGCGAGTAGGGACAGTTGTTAACTGTATATTCAACCATAACTGCGTAGGGGGATATGGTGGAGCAGTATGGAGCGATTATGGTAGCGGCATTACTATTTCTAACTGTACAGTTGTAGGAAACTCATCTGAATACTACGGCGGAGGAGTTTATTTGATACTTGCTGTCTCTGCCTATTCAGCACTCGAAAATCTCCACACTCAAAATATCACGGGAGCTTTAGACTCGAAAAAGGCTGTTATAAATTGCATTTTTCGTGCAAATAGAGACGAAGACGGTATGGATGAATTTGCGCAGATTGATACAGGCCCCCGGGATTTTTATCGTAATGTTATTGCATTTAGTTGTATTCAAGGATGGACTGGGGGGGGTGAGGGTAATATTAATGCCGACCCTTTATTTGTTAATGCCAGTAGTGGCAATTACCGTTTAAGCTATGGCTCACTCTGTATTGATGCAGGCACAAATAATCCCCCGGGAGGTTTGCCGGAAACGGATATTAACGGCAAGCCGCGTATTAAAAATGAAATTGTGGATATGGGGGCTTATGAATTCGGGCCAGATTGGTATGTTGATTGTATTAATGGTGATGATAATAATAACGGCCTGAGCCCGGAGACGGCTTTTGCAACGATTCAGAAGGGAATCGATTCAGCGGAGGATGGAGAAATGGTTACAGTCTATCCCGGTATATACAACGAGACAATCGATTTTTTAGGTAAGGCAATAACGGTTAAAAGCACCGAAGATGCCCCAATCCTGCAGGCGCAGGGGTATTTCGCAGTTTTATTCTGCAGCGGCGAAGGGCCTGACAGCATCCTGAGGAATTTTGTTATAGAAAATAGCTTTATGGCAATCTATATCGAAAACGGCTCGCCTGCCATCAGCAATGTCACTATCGCAGATAACGGGTTCGGCATTGCTGCATACACCGGCTCTGTGCCATATATCAGCAACAGTATTTTCTGGAACAATGTCTTCGGAGATTTATTCGGATGCCAGGCGACATACAGTTGCGTCCAGAATGGCTGTGCAGGGCCGGGCAATCTTGATGTTGACCCACTCTTTGTGGACCCTGAAAATGGCGACTATCACTTACAGAGTAAGCATGGCCGGTATTGGCCGGTGTATGATATATGGGTTCTTGACGAAGTTTTCAGTCCCTGTATCGATGGCGGCGACCCGAATGATGATTATTCCAATGAGCGGATGCCCAATGGTGGACGCATCAATATGGGAGCTTTCGGCGGGACTGCTTATGCGAGTAAGAAGGAGATGCGTTGGCTCCATAGCGATGCCAACAAGGATGGCTGGGTAAATATGATAGATTTTGCAATGATTGCTCTGGATTGGCTAAAATACAAGCCGGGCACATCGAACCTGCCGCCCGAGGTGAGTATTTCATCTTGGGAGTGGAATAGCGGCATAATCGAAATCGAAGCAGATGCATGGGACCCCGATGGTTCGGTTGAGTGGGTGGAATTCCTGGCCGATGGAGATGTAATAGGTGAGGATAATAATGGCGCCGATGGCTGGACGACCGAATGGCAGGTGCCTCATGGTGGTGATTATCGCCTTACGGCGGAAGCAACCGACGACGATGGCGAGACAGCAACCTCTCCAGCAGTGGAAATAACTATTAACATAAGATAGCACTTTGCTGTTAATTTATTGATGTTTAAATAAATAATGGAACAGACATCTTGTCACTCCTGCGCAAGCAGGAGTCCAGAAATTATGGGTAAAACGGCTGGATTCCCGCTTTCGCGGGAATGACATCTGTGCTTAACTTGTACAACAAGGTTCCATTAAAAATTCAAAGAGCAATAATAAAGACAGAAAACACTTGCATTTATTGCTGAGTTTTGGCAGACTCTTTTAGCAGGTAAGTATAAGGAAGCACAGGATCTGGTAAATCAGAAATTTATCAGCCGGAATTCGCAAGGTATGCCTTATCAAACTGCCGGAAATATTAGCCTTTTGTTTTCAGGGCATGAAAATTTTGCAAATTACTATCGGGAACTGAATATCGAATCGGAGGTAATTATGAAAACTGTATTCTTTATTTTATTGCTTGTTTCTCCTTTTTCCTCATTTGCTCAGGCAGCAAAAATCAAAATTGATGTTGACAGAACAATCGGAAAGATTGACCCCAAAATCTACGGGGTCTTTATGGAGCCCATTCATTTTTCCCGTCCCCTGCCTGGTCAGGAAGAAATAGTTTCCGGCAATACACTTTATGGCCCGTTATACAATCCCGAATCTCCCCTGGCGGATGAAAATGGATTCAATAAGGCATACATCGAAGCGGCGAAGGAACTTGGGATAACCAATATGCGCTGGCCGGGCGGAAATTACACAGCAGGATACAACTGGCAGGACGGCATCGGCCCCAAAGAAAAACGTCCGGTGCGCAAAGAGCTGGCATGGAACGGTATCGAAAACAACCATGTTGGAACCGATGAATGGATTCAGCTGAACAAGTCCATTGGCTCTGAAAATGTCGTTTGCATCAATCTTGGAACAGGAACCATAGATGACGCCCGCTACTGGGTTGAATACTGTAATTGTGAGCCCGGCACTTACTATGCAGACCTGAGGAAAAAATACGGCCGCGAAAAACCCTTCAATGTGAAGTACTGGTGCCTGGGCAATGAGGTGGACGGCGAGCCCTGGATTATGGGATACAAGAACGCGGAAGACTATTGCAAAATTGCGAAAGCTGCGGCCAGAGTGATGCGAAATACGGATAAGAGTATCAAGCTGGTCGCCAACGGCTCATCCTATTATGAAGACTCTGGGAAATGGGTTGACTGGAATTGGACAATTATAAATGAATTAAGAGACATTGCCGATTACATCTCCATCCATCGCTATTGGGACCGTTCCGACGATTATTATGTTTATGTCGGTCAACGGGCAATAGACCTCGAAGAAAAAATTTCTCTGACTGCCTCGCAAATCGAAGCCGTCAGGATCCGATACGGGCTGGATAAGCCGATTTATTTGTCAGTAGATGAATATGGCGCCTTTGGAAAAGGTATATTGCCAATACTCGCAACCGCCCAGTACTTTAATGCATTCATCCGTCATGCCGATGTTGTTAAAATGGCAAACTATACGCTTTTTACCTCGTTATTGAGTGTTGACAAAGATAAAGGTGTGTTTAAAACTCCGTTATTCCACACATTCAAATTATTTTCAAATAACTGTCTCGGTAATTCAGTTGACGTTTTCGTCGTCTGCGATAACTATGATACAGATAAATGTATGGATATTTCCTACCTTGATGTAACATCCGTTTTTAATGATGCAACTGATACACTATTCGTTAATGTCGTAAATAGACATAAAGATGAACCAATCGAGACTGAAATTCTCAGCACTTCCGGAGCATTTTCCGGTAAGGCCGTGGCAAGTATAGTTAATAGGCAGGATATTTATGAAGATTTTACTTTTGATAAAAAGGAAGAATACATTCCGATAACAAATGAATTACCGGTTGAAGGGAAAAAGATAACCTACTCTTTTCCGCCGCATTCATTTGTGCAAATAAAGGTGAAAATAAAGAAGTAAGCAGGAATATAATCACTATAAATAGGATGGATATATTATGAAGACAATACAAACAGTAGTTTATGCCTTGATTGTGTTTTTACTTTTCCCCTGTATAAGTCAACAGCAGAGTGTCGCAAAGATGCAAAGTGACAACGGTGATGGAACCTATACGAATCCCGTGATTGCCGCGGATTTTCCCGATCCGGATGTCATCCTGGTGGACGATGTCTATTACTTCGTGTCAACGACTATGTTTGTTTTTCCCGGTGTGACCATTCTCAAATCCAATGACCTTGTAAACTGGGAGTTTTGCTCTAATGCTGTGCCACGTTTTGATTTTAGCCCCTGCTACGACCTGGATGGCTGCAGCCGATACGGCCATGGTCAATGGGCAACCAGTTTAAAGTATCATAACGGCAAATTTTATTTGCTGTTCATCACATTAAATGAAGGTGGCTTTGTCTGTACGGCAGACAAAGCCGAAGGTCCCTGGGAAATCAAACATCTGCCCAGAGGATTCTATGATCCGGGCCTGTTCTTTGATGATGATGGTAAAATTTATGTAGCTCATGGCTATAATAAAATTCATATCACCGAAATTGATTCGAACTTCGTCGCAAAAGAAAAAGATGTTCCGGTATATACGGGTGATATTCGTAACGGGCTCGAAGGAACTCATGTATATAAAATCAATGGTTATTATTATCTGTATTGCACGTATGGAGGTTTGGACGGATTTCAGGCAGCACTTCGTTCAAAAAATATATACGGTCCTTATGAACAAAAGGTGGTAATCAGGGACACCACAAAAGGTCCGAATTATGGAATACATCAGGGAGCTCTTATACAAACGCAAACCGGAGAATGGTGGACCATGCTTTTTGTTGACAGCGGCCCGTTTGGACGATTCCCTTCATTACAACCCGTTACCTGGCAGGATGGCTGGCCAATGGTTGGAGTGGATGGAAAGGCGGTTGTAACATACAAAAAACCAGATGTAGGAAAAGAATACCCGATAAAAATTTTACCGACTTCCGATGAATTCGAAAACGCAAAATTAGGGATGCAATGGGGATGGAACCATAATCCCGACCCTGCGAAATGGTCACTGACACAAAATCCCGGCAGCCTGAGATTAGAAACAGTCAAAGTAGTAGAAAATTTAAAAGAAGCCCGCAATACGCTCACCCAAAGAATGTTTGCCTATTATTCGGATACAATCGCTACCGTCGGTACAACTAAAATGGATTTCAGCAATATGAAGGAAGGCGATATTGCCGGTTTGGCTATTTTTCAGGACCCCTATGCATACATTGGGATAAAGAAAATAAACGGGCAGAATTATGTAATTATGGTTAATAATGGCGAAACCATTGATTCAGTAGCGGTAAACGCTTCGACAATCTATCTTCGGGCTGACCCGTTTTATGGTTCCGGTGCCGCCAGAGCTTACGGCGGAAAGGCGGTTACCGGCACTGGTATTGCTACCTTTTCATATAGCTTGGATAATAAGTTATTTACAAAGATTGGCAATGAAATGCGAATGCAATTCAAACTTACTGTTTTTACAGGGAATAAATTTTGCCTGTTTAACTACGCTACGAAGGAACCTGGCGGGTATGTTGATTTTGACTGGTTTCGGGTAACGCCGAATGTGAAAATATTTTAATTGAAACTAAAGAGTGCCATAACAGAATGAAGAAGACGCAATTGATTTATTAAACACTTATTTTGTTGATCATATAATCGTATGCAGGGTCTGGTTTGTTAAATCAGCTATATATTCGCTTACACCCTGAGTGAGAAATCCGGAAATACCAGGTCAATCGTTATAGTGAATGCCGGTGACGGTTCACCAGTCGAAGAGGCAAATATGCCCCTTGACCGGGAAAGAGTCCACCTGAAATTCTGCATAGATTATCGAAACCTAACAGATAAGGCCTATTTCTATTACATCCTGGACAACATTGAATGGCAGGTTCCTCATGGTGGTGATTATGTCCTTACTGCAGAAGCGACCGACGACGATGGAGAAACAGCAACCTCTACAGCCGTGGAAATAACTATTATGATAAGATAGCACTTTGCTGCTAATTTAATATAGGCAGAAAACACTTGCATTTATTGCTGAGTTTGGGCAGACTCTTTTATCAGGCAGATAAGGAGTCGCAATGATGGGCGATAGGTTCGACAAGCCCGCTCAACGTATGGCGGGCAAGCTCGCTACAAGTAAGCGTTTTTTCTTTGCAGGAGGCGGGACGGGGGGCCATATTTATCCCGGCATCGCTGTGGCAGAAAAGATAATCGAACTCGAGCAGGCAGCAAAGATACATTTTTTCTGCAGCAGTCGCGAGAACGATACGAGAATCCTTAAACAGGCCGGCTTCGGATACACCATATTACCCGCCAAAGGTCTTTCTGCAGGATTGGGGCAGCTAATCAGTTTTTGCACTTCGTTTTTTAAAAGTTACAAAATCGCAAAAGAAGTAATCACACAAAGCTCTGATGCGAAGATTATCAGCGTCGGCGGGTATGTTGCAGGGCCGGTCTGCTATGCTGCACACAAAGTAAAAGTGCCTGTGGCGCTTCTGAACGTCGATATTTTGGCTGGCCGGGCAAACAGGTTGACGGGACGATGGGCGGATGAGATTTTTGTGCAGTTCGAGGAAACGGCACAATATTTTGCCAGAAAAAAAACAAAAATCAATGTTGTCGGCTGTCCTCTGCGAAGCGGCTTTGAAAATCCCCAGCCAAACAAGGCGATTGAGAAATTAGGTCTCGATAGAAACAAAAAGACGCTGCTGATAACCGGTGCATCGAGCGGTTCGGAAAATATCAACCAGGCAGTATGCTCACTGCTGGGAAAGCTCGATAGCTTTGCAGAGGATTGGCAGATAGTTCACCTGTCAGGGCAAAAAAACTACGAAAAGGTCGATAGTAGATACAGCCGGGCCAAAATCGGGCATAAGGTTACAGGATATTTCGATGATATGCCGGACCTGCTGGCCGCCGCGGATTTGGTGGTCGGCAGAAGCGGAGCGGTCAGCGTGGCTGAATATGCAACCGCACAGGTACCGAGCATTTGTATGCCTTATCCATATCATAAAGACAGGCACCAGTATCTAAACGCCGGCAAGCTGGTTGAAGCGGGAGCGGCGGTTATAGTGGACGACCTGCCGAATGAAAATGAACGGGCCGAATGGCTGTGGCAAGAGCTGCAGGAATTGATGAAAGACGATGCGAAGCGACAGGAGATGAAGGAAAACTGCCGAGCGATAGCGAGAAAAGATGCAGCCAGCAAAATAGCAGAAAAACTGTTAGAAAATTAAATAGATATGGGCAGGATAGCGGTTGATGTTGTATTGCTGCCGGATGAGACGATGGCAGATAAAGCGGTTGAAGCGAACGCTGAATTAGTGAAAAGGTTCGGCAGTGAGATAGTTCTGCATAAAGAAAATTGCCTGCCTCATATTTCGCTGGCTATGGGTAGTATCGACGAAAGAGATTTTGCTGCAATTGAGAAAGTATTAACAAAAGTTGCAGAACGGTGCGCAGTTGGTGAGCTGAAAATTGTCGGTGTTCATACTTCTACAAATGACAGGGGTGAGACAGTATCGGTTTTCGAAGTGGAAAAGAAAAAAGAGCTTCAAGTGCTTCACGAAAAGGTGATGGAAAAAGTTCAGCCGTATTTCAGTAATTTCGTAACCAGCGATATGATATACGGCGAAGAAGAAGTTGCTGAGACTACATTGGAATGGATTGAGAGCTATCGAGAAAAGGCAGGCTTTGCAAAATTTTTTCCGCATATAACAATCGGATACGGCGAAGCAGAAGAGCAGGGATTTCCAATAAAATTCGCCGTTTCAAAACTCGCTTTATGCCACCTGGGAAATCACTGCACTTGCAGAAAGGTTCTTGTATCAGTCGAGCTTTGAAGATTCTTTATGGTATTTTCTTGACAAAACGGCTGCTTAGAGGGATAATGCCGCCGGTTAATATAAGTGAGGATGGGTTAAGGTGTTACAGGAAATATTCCCTGGCAATACACCTGAAAGTCAAAGGGGGAATTTGATTTTATGGTATGCCCTTTTTCAGAAAGGCATGACGGATGAAACCACTTGGTAAAACACGCCGTGATTTTCTCAAAGAATCAGTATATTTTGGCGCCGGCCTGATTACAGCAGGGCCTGTAGATAAAGTTCTGGGCATTGCATCGGCGAGGCGCAGCCGTCAAATGAAATTCGGGCTGGTTACTTATCTGTGGGGCAGGGACTGGGACCTGCCGACTCTTATTGCCAACTGCGAAAAAACCAGGATTCTGGGTGTTGAATTGCGAACCACGCATAAACACGGGGTTGAGCCGAACCTCACCGCCGAACAGCGCAGGCAAGTAAAAAAACGCTTCGATGATAGTCCTGTGACCCTGGTGGGTCTGGGCAGTGATGAGCGTTTTGACAGCCCCGATGCGGACAAGCTGAATAAAGCCATAGAGACAGCCAAGGCGTTTATCAAGCTCAGCGGCGATGTCGGCGGTTCGGGCGTGAAGGTCAAACCAAACGACCTGCCGGGGCGTGTTCCGAGAGAAAAGACTATCGAGCAGATTGGCAAATCCCTGAACATTTTAGGTGCGTTCGGCGCCGATTACGGCCAGCAGATACGTCTTGAGGTCCACGGCGAGTGCTCTCTGCTGCCGACCATCAGGGAAATTATGGATATAGCCGACCACCCCAATGTCGCCGTCTGCTGGAACTGCAATGATGAGGACCTGCTGGGAGAAGGGCTGGAATACAACTTTAACCTAGTCAAAGACCGCCTCGGCGATACGGTCCATATTCGTGAGCTGAATATCGGCGATTATCCATACCAGGAGCTGATGAACCTGCTGGTCGGGACAGACTATACCGGCTGGGTGCTTCTTGAGGCCCGCACGCATCCGCAAGACCGTATCAAAGCGCTCAAAGAGCAGCGCAAAATATGGAATAAAATGGTTTCGAAGGCGCTGTCTTCCAGGAAAACTACCGGGCAGGAGAATGCCGGGGTTGAGGTCATCAAGCTGCCCGATAAATTGAGAGTCGAAGTCAACAAAAAACTTTTTACGGAGTATAACTTCCGCGACGAAAAAGCGGCCTTTCCTTATTTCTATCCGGTGATTGGGCCAACGGGCGTCAACATCACGCGCCACTGGCCAATGAAAGAAGGCGAAAATGAAGAGCACGACCATCCTCACCATCGCTCACTATGGTTCACACATGGCGAGGTGAACGGCAACGACTTTTGGCAGGGGGCTTCTGAAAAGATTGTCCACGATGAGTTTACGCAAATCAGCAGCGGTCCGGAGGTCGGTATTATTCAGTCGCGGAACAAATGGCTGGGCAAGGATGGCCAGGTCGTCTGTACCGATACGCGGACGCATAAAATCTATAATCGGCCGGAAGGGCAAATGATGGATTTCGTGATTACAATCAATGCTTCGAATGGCGACGTGGTTCTTGGCGATACAAAAGAAGGTTCGATGGCCTTACGGCTCGCACCGACTATGCGGGTTGAGGGAGAAGTTGGGCAGGGGCATATTATTAACAGCGAAGGCCTTCGTGACAAGAGGACGTGGGGTAAACGTGCTGCCTGGTGTGATTACTATGGCCCGGTGAATGGTGAGGTTGTGGGCGTGGCGATTTTTGACAATCCGGAGAACCCGAGGCATCCCACGTGGTGGCATGTTCGCACTTATGGACTGTTTGCAGCCAATCCATTCGGAGTGCATTACTTTGAAAAAAAGCCGGAAGGAACCGGCGATTTAACTGTTAAAGCCGGCGAAAGCATTACCTTCCGGTATAGATTGTATTTTCATAAAGGAGATGAAAAGCAGGGCAGAGTAGCTGAGCATTACCGTGAATATGCGGCGACAAAATAGCAAAGAAATTTGATGTTATAATAAAAAGGAGAATTATTATGAGTAAGATATCGCGTCGTGATTTCATCAGGGGCTCGATGGCTGCCGGTGTTACAATGGCATTATTGCCTCCTCATTCACGCGTGCGCGGCGCGAACGACGATATCCGCGTAGCTATCGTGGGCATTCGCAGCAAGGGCCGTGCACATATTGGAGATTTTCTTGCGGTTCCGGGTGTGCGGGTGGTAGCTCTTTGTGATGCGGACCGGAACATTTTGGATCGTGAGGTCAATAAATTCATGAGGCGGGATGAGAAAGTCGATGCCTACGTCGATTACCGCAAGCTGCTCGACGACAAGAGTATCGATGCAGTCGTTACCGCAACTCCCAATCACTGGCATACACTGATTGCAGTCTGGGCGTGTCAGGCGGGCAAGGACGTTTATGTCGAAAAACCGGTCTCGCACGAGATCTGGGAAGGCCGAAAAATAGTCGAGGCGGCCCGAAAATACAAGCGAATCGTGCAGGCCGGCACGCAGAATCGTTCTGATGTGGGGCTGCGGGAGGCAATCCCATACATTCAGCAGGGCAACCTCGGCAAAGTTTTATGGGTTCGTGGACTTTGCTATAATCGACGTGATAGTATTGGAAAGGTCGATGGCCCTCAGCCGATTCCGGAAAGCGTCGATTACAATCTCTGGTGCGGACCGGCTGATATGAAGCCGTTAATGCGCAGAAGTTTGCATTATGACTGGCACTGGGTCTGGAACAGCGGCAATGGTGACATCGGCAACCAGGGGGCCCACGAAATGGACGTATCCCGCTGGGCACTCGACCAGAAAGGGCTGGCACCAAGCGTGATAAGCCTCGGCGGCCGGCTGGGATATGATGATGACGCTGAGACAGCCAATACGCAAATAGTGTTCTTCGACTATAAGCCGGCTCCGCTGATTTTTGAGCTTCGTGGTCTGCCAAGTCAAAAAGACGGCAAGTCGATGGATGATTATCGGGGAACGCGCGTTGGTAACTGTATTCAATGCGAGGATGGCTACTTCGCCGGCGGCCGGGGCGGCGGATGGGCGTATGACAATGACGGCAACAAAATCAAACAGTTCAAAGGTGATGGCGGCGGTGGACATCAGGCCAACTTTATCAATGCAATGCGAAGCCGCAAGGTAAAGGACCTTCACGCAGATATCGAAGAGGGACATATATCCGCTACTCTTAGTCATATGGCTAATATTTCCTATCGGCTCGGTCTGAAAAAATCGGCTGATGAAATAAAGGAAACCATCAAAGATAATAAAGAAATGACGGATGCTTATGAGCGATTGCTGGCTCATCTGGAGGCGAACGAAATTGACCTGACGAAGACGCCTCTGGCTGTTGGACCGATGCTGACGATGGATACGAAAAAAGAGGTGTTTGTCGGGGAGCATAGCGATTCGGCGAATATGTATTTGAAGCGAAACTATCGTGAGCCGTTTGTTGTGCCGGATAAGGTCTGATGAAGTTTGCCCTGTGCAATGAAATGTTCGAAGGTCGGCCGACGGCCGAAATCTGCGCTACTGCCAAGCGGCTGGGCTACGAGGGGATTGAAATAGCGCCTTTTACTCTGTCACGCTCAGCAGAGGATATCACCGAAAAGCAAAGAAAAGAAGTTCGACAAATCATTGAGGGTGAGGGACTCGAAACTGTCGGTCTGCACTGGCTTTTTGCCGGGCCTGCCGACCTTCATATGACGACCACGGATAATAAGATATGGGGCAGAACAAGAGATTATCTGTCCTGCCTGCTGGATTTGTGCAGTGATTTGGGTGGTAGAGTGCTGGTGCTCGGCTCTCCTAAACAGCGGAGCATCGTAAAGGGGCAGACAAAAGAAGGTGCCTGGAACAGGGCTGTGGAGCTGCTCAGCTCCGTTCTCGATAAGGCCGGTGATCTGGATTTGACTATCTGTTTGGAGCCGCTGTCACCTGTGGAGACCGATTTTATCAACACTGTTTCAGAAGGTATGCAAATGGTGCGGCAGGTTAATCATCCGAGCTTTAAGATTCATCTGGATGTCAAGGCAATGTGCTCGGAATCAAGACCTGTGCCGGATGTTATCCGTTCGGTTCGAGCAGACGACATCGGCCATTTTCACGTCAACGACCCCAATCTTTACGGCCCGGGAATGGGTGATGTGGATTATGGCCCGATAGCAGGGGCCATTAGTGACATCGGCTGGGATGAGTGGCTCAGCGTAGAGGTATTCAAATATGACCCGGACCCCGAAACAATTGCTTCCAGAAGCATCCGGTACTTGAGAACATTTTGGAAAGTGTGATTGTATTGCGAGATAGAGATGAGCATTAAGTGGAAATCGAAAAAAAGCTGGCGGGAAAAGCTGGAGAATCCGCCGGCCGGTTTACCCAAAGTTGTCGAGGGTCCTGCAAAGTGGGAAAAAAGTTTTGGAGGCAGGCGAGTCCTTGTACCAACGCCGCTTTTAGTTGATAAGCAGATACGAAAAGTAAGAAAAGGAAAACTTATCACAGTAAAGCAAATAAGAGACAAGCTTGCAAAAGATTTTAAGGCAGAGGTGACCTGTCCACTTACCACAGGCATTTTTCTTCGCATCTGCTCTGAGGCGGCTGAAGAGGATTTGAAAAAGGGTAAAAAGCGGATAACGCCTTACTGGCGGGTGGTTAAAGATGACGGCTGCTTAAATCCTAAATTTGCAGGCGGCACTGAAGCCCAGGCCAAACGTTTGAGACAGGAGGGGCATAAAATTGCACCCGGCAAAGGCAAAAAACCACCTAAAGTAAAGGATTTTGAAAAAGCCCTGGACTAAAATTACATGATACTATTGCAGTTTCTGTAAAACAATCTGATTTTACTCCGGGTCAGGCACCTTCTTGGTGCCAGAAACTGGAGGGCAGCTTAGAAACAACGACAAAAAGCTTTTTCTCTATGGGTTTTACCGGTCTCGAATTCGCGTATTTTGACTGCTGCTATTCAGGCCATTTGAAAATAAACGCTAATAATCAGTTGGTGGAAGGACAATCGGGACAAATTGGTATTTTCGATGGGCCTCATTCCGATATGAGCCTTGCTTTAGGTATGGGCGAAACCAGTGTAAGCCGTGCTTATCAGGGATGGTATGGCGAAGTTCCTACAAGATTGCAGTTACCGCTGCTTGAAACAGAATATCAAAAATGGACTCGGCTTGAGTGGGAAGAGTTAGGTGATGGAGAATATCTCTATTGGGCGTTAATGCATGTCATTGGCGAACAAACGGAGTTTGGCCCTGATGCGCCTGTAAACAATTACAGGTTAAAAGGGCAAGGATCTCTCTTCGATATCCAGTTGAGTAACTATTAAGGACAATAACTATGAGAAAGACTACATTTTTATTGTTGGTTTGGGGTGTAATGAGTAATACCTGTTTTGGGGTAACTGCCCCGAACCATATCGCCAGTAACGTATTTGTCTCTGATTTCAACAATATAAAAACAGCAGTAGCTGGAAACACCGATTTTGCCTTTGCCCTGTATAGCAGATTAAAGGATGATCCAAATGTAACGGCACCCAAAGGTAATTTATTTTTCTCGCCATACAGCATTTCAACTGCCCTTGCGATGACTTATGGCGGTGCTCGCGGTGAAACACAAAAACAAATGGCAACAACTCTGCATTTTACATTACCAGAGCAAAATCTTTATCCTGCACTTGGCTCCCTCCAAAAGCAGCTTGTTCAAAAAGACAAATCATGTGGCTACCAGCTATTACTTGCTAATGCCCTTTGGGGACAAAAGGGTGAACCTTTCTTAAAAGAATTTCTGGATTTGACTGAATGTTACTACGAAGCAGGTCTCAGCCAGCTTGATTTTGTTAATGAAACTGAGCAATCCAGGCTAACAATCAATAGCTGGGTTGAAGAAAAAACAAACAATAAAATTAAAGACCTTATCCCGCCAGGTGGTGTTGATAAACAAACAGCACTGGTCCTTACCAATGCAATATACTTCAAAGGCGAATGGAAGACCAAATTCAGTTGGTGGAAGACCAGAAAAGCAGATTTTGCTGTCTCTGCCAAAGACAAGGTCAAAGTACCCATGATGTATCTAAAAGAGGATTTCAAGTACTATGGAGATGAAAAATTACAGGTTCTTGAATTGCCATATAAAGGCGATGAAATAAGTATGGTGGTGGTCCTGCCAAGTGAAACAGAAGGTATCTCGGAAATTGAAAACACGCTTACAGCCGAAAACCTTAATGTCTTACTATCAAATGTGCGGACGACAAAGGTTGATGTATATTTTCCTAAATTTAAAATGACTTGGGGAACGTTCTCTTTAAAGAACACTCTTGTTGCACTGGGAATGCCTGAAGCCTTTGAACCAGAAGAGGCTGATTTCTCAGGCATGAACGGCAGAAGAATTTTATGGATTTCAGATGTTTTTCATAAGGCTTTTATTGAAGTTAGTGAAGAAGGCACTGAAGCAGCGGCAGCTACAGGAGTTGTTATGTCAAAAGCTCTTCATATCGAACCGGTGTTCCGTGCCGATCGCCCGTTTGTTTTTATTATTAGGAACAATCGTTCGGGAAATATATTGTTTATGGGCAGGGTAATAAATCCTATTGAGTGATTTACAGAAGTTAATAAGCTTTCGCCAACAAGAGGTTATAAAACTTATAGGTAAGTTTTATGAAACTGTTTAAATTTTGTGTGATTTATGTTTTACTTTTTACAATCAGCCCTGCAGGGCCAAGGCAGTCTTGATCAGATTTACATTGGATGGCGGATAAAAGTTCTTGTGTCAACGGGTATAATGGAGCAAATCGTAGGCAACACAACTGAGGGTGTGAAAATGTTTTGGGAGAGAATGGGCTATGGTGATAGCGTTGAGGAGGCACTTGAATATACAAGCACACATGGAGGAATTGGTATGCTAAGAGCTCTATGGGGTGATAATGGCTTGCTTGATATTGACGACGTTGATGGGGATGATAACATCTTTGTGTGGGGCAATGGGTTTGTTAATCTTAACCAAATCGAATTAGAACCTTAATAAGAGACGCAAAAATGAAAGCGTTGAGGCCAGGTAAAAAGTGGGTATTAGCAGCTATTGGACTTTTGCTGGCCCTGTTAATTCTGAAGATAGTACTGTTTTTAAGCGCTAAACCCAAAATTACGGTAGATTATGTAGCTGAATATAACAAAATAACCCGCCCGCAAAATTATGACCCGAATGAAAATGCCGCACCATATTATCAAAAAGCCTTTGATGCATTTGTCGATATGCCTGACGAATTGCGAAAGCCATATATATACTGGCCCGCAGATTTTAATGATATTGAGCAGGCTCTACTCGAAAAATGGCTCATTTCAAATACACTGGCCTTTGAATATTTCGGAGAAGCTTTAAATAAACCCTATTATTGGATAAAAAGAACAGTTGAAACGGATAATTATTTAACAAATAACTACATAGGCGGAATAAGAAGTCTTGATTTAGCCCAACTTCGGAAATTAACTGAAACACTTATCTGGGATGCAAAGCTCAAGGCTACCAAGGGCAAATTTCAATCTGCTTTTGAGGATATTCTTGACTGCTATAAGGCTGGCAAACATAAATGTCAGCCGAATCTGCTTTTGATGGAACAGCATATCGGACTTAGTATTAAGCAGAAGGCCGTTGACGGTGCTATGGTCATTCTTGATAGAACAAAGGTCGAAGGTGAATCTTTGAAATTCCTTCAGGATAACTTAAAACAGGAACTTGATAGAGATACTTATGTGCCGAGCATCAATACAGAGAAGCTTATGCTATACGATGCGCTGCAAATGACTTTTATCGACAATGGCAAAGGTACTGGCCGATTGGCTTGGAGAACAGGCTGGTATTATGAAATGCTTTGCGGCAAGCTGAACAACTTTAAAAGAAGACTATATGCTTGTTTTATAGGTCCGACCAGAAGTGAGATAGTTAAGCAAATTGAAAAAATTTTAACTATATCCGATCAAAAAATGGCCAAAACGCCTTGGCAGATCAAAGACGAAACATACAAATATTTTGAAGAAATAGAAAAAATTAATAACAGCAATTGGTTTTTGCAAATCTTTGGTTTAAGCCCTAAAAGCATTTTTCATAGTTATCACAAAACAAGAGCACAGACAGAAGCTTTAATTGCCGTTCTCGCGATTTTGCGTTATAAAGCTGACACCGGCCAATTCCCGGAATCGCTTGATAAGCTTGTTTCCACCGGTTATCTGCAGCGTCTTCCCAACGACCCTTATAGTGATGGGCCGTTAGTCTATAAGCTTACCGAAGATAACTTCAAACTTTACAGCGTTGGAAAAGATTTTTCGGACGATGGCGGAGTAAGCAGAGTAGTTAATGCGGCACAGAAAGAACCAAGAGTCATAGGAACAAGTATAATTCCTTACGTACATTCACCTGATATTGTTTACTGGCCTGTTAAAGATTTAATGACGCTACGTTACGAATTCACTTTTGAGGAAGCAGAAGCTCAGAGGACAATAGAAGAAGCAAATGAGTCCAAATAAAATTCCAACGTGCTTTTGATGCAAAAAGGCCGGATATTTGTTTTTTTTGATAAAAAATATCAGCAGAAAAGTCTTTACTTCCGGTTCTTAATTCGGTATAAAGCATAAGTTTGAAATTGAACTTGAAAGGAGACAATTATGGCAAGGATAGCTTTAGCAGCAGTACTTATTATTTTACTGAACGTATTGGTTGGCTGCAGCAGCATTGACAGCGGCGAAAGCCAGCTTGTCCCGACTTCCGTGAAGAAGTTCGGCTACTCCGGCGATGTTAAAATCAGCCAGGCGGAAGAGATTGATACTGTCGAGCAGGTAACAGTTAATCGGCAGGCATATCGGCAGGGTCTTCGATCACTCATCAACCTTTACAACAATGTCGGCAACAATATGAAGCTGCGGTGGGCCAAAAAGGAGCTGGCTGCACTGAACACTATGCCGCAATATAAATACATCATAGAAGCGGAAGTGACCGGGCCTGACCTGAAAGTGAGCACTGCCATTCCGGAAGCGGATGCGATGTATAGAGACGCCGTGTCCCTTGAAAAGAGAGCCAAACGGCTGATTCTTATCAAAGACAACGACCTGTTGCGTCTGGCCTTGGATAGGTATAACGAATTGATAAGGCTGCACCCTTCGAGCGACAAGATTGATGATGCAGCGTATAAGGCCGGCGCAATTTATGAATATTTCAAGGACTATAGTATTGCGCTTTTGTATTATAAAAGGACATATCAGTGGGACCCTGATACCGTTTATCCTGCCAGGTTCAAAGAGGCGTATATTCTGGATAGGCATCTGTCTCGCAGAGCAGAGGCGCTGGAGCTGTATAAGCAGGCCGTCAAGTCCGTCACGGTAAAGGGCCAGCACCGTAAATGGGTGGAGTGGGCTGAAAAACGCATCAAAGAGCTGTCAACAAGTACTGAGAGCGGCCAGTGATTTTGATATATCTTTGAGTAAAATTTTATTCAATGGTTTTTTGGGCCTGGGCGGTTGTCAGGCCCTTTTTTATTTTCAGGCACAGACCAATATGAGGTAGAATCATACCAAATGTATTTAATACTTGCGCCGCTGTCATTTCGACCGAAGGGCTGCAAAGCAGCCCAAAGCGGAGAAATCTATTAAAAAACAGATTTCTCGACTCCGCTTCGCTCCGCTCGAAATGACAAGAACAAGCGTATTAATTATTCACAATTAGTATCGGATACGAATTAGGCGAAGATTTATATGAACTTTATGCTATTGATTTTTAGTTATGAAAACGCCGGCCGAATTTGAGAACAAAATAGCCGACTTTGCAGGGGCGAACGGCCTTTTCGATTCAGCAGCTAAAGTTTTACTGGCTGTTTCAGGCGGGGCCGATTCAACTGCGCTTATGTACACAATGTCGGCGCTGAAAAATAGAGGTGTTTTCGCTGCTGAGATGCTCTGCGCTCATATAAATCATCAATTAAGGGGAGCTGAGGCTGATAAGGATGAAGATTTTGTTATAACAGAAGCGGCGAAATTGAAGCCAACTGTGATAACGAGACGAGTGAACGTGCGGGATTTTGCCCGTCGCAATAAACTATCGATTGAGACAGCGGCCCGGAAATTGCGAATTGAAATTTTGCTTGATATCGCGAGGGACAACAACTGCGATTGTGTAGTAACGGCCCATCAAAAAAAAGACAATGCCGAGACAATCTTGCAGCGGCTGATTCGCGGGACCGGCTTTCGCGGCCTAGGAGGAATCTGGCCTAAGCGTGTTTTTGGAGAAGTCAATTTTGTAAGACCGCTTCTGTGCGTCAGGCGGGATGAAATTATTGAGTATTTGGAAAAGCAGAATCTAAAATGGCGGATTGACCATACCAATATCGATTGCTCATACAGGCGAAACTTTATTCGGCATCGATTGATACCGGCATTGCAACAGCAGTGCGGCGGCTCTCTTGTCGAACAGTTATTTGATTTATCCTGTTCTGCTCGGCGTTTTTACAGTTTGGTTTGCGAAAATGCAGATAATGTATGGCCCGAGTTGGCTGAGGTCAAAAATGATATAGTCTCATTGAATTTGAAGAGCTTTTTGGCCCAGGCGCTGCCTGTAAAGGTTGAGCTTATCCGGCGAAGTTTAATTAAAGCAGGTTGCGGTGAAGCAAATTTGACACAACGGCACTATGAAAAAATATTGCAATTGGCAAAGTCGAATGTCGGAGGCAGGAAACTCGAATTGCCGGGTGGTTTTGTAGTTCAGCGTGAATACGAGAATTTGATTTTTCTCATGCCTAAAGAGAACCTCACTGCTGATGGGCCGATAAGCGAGATTGTCAAATTGGTTATCCCGGGAAAAACGAGATTTGGCCATTATCTGATAGAGGCTACCATACTTGATGCTCCAATTACCAATCACCAGTTACCAATTACCAATCACCAGTTACCAATTACCAATCACAAGCTTATTGAGTGCTTTGATTTGGCTCAGGTCAATTTGCCGTTAGTTGTTCGTCCCCGCCGGGACGGTGATAGATTTATTCCTTTGGGTTTGCCTGGAGAAAAAAAGGTAGGCAAATTCCTGACCGCTGCGAAAGTGCCACAGCAAATACGCGAAAATGTGCTTATTGTTTCTGATAGTGAAAAGATAATCTGGGTTTGGCCGATTCGGATAAGTGAGCAGGCAAAAATCTCCGGCGAAACAAGAAGAATTCTTCAGTTGCAAATATGTGGCATCGATTCGATACAACAATTGTAGAATAAGTATGGGTAACGGGCGTCAAGATTTGCCATACGAATTTACAAAAAAACTCTTGCAAGATAGACAAGGAATAAATAAAATATCGTTCTCGTTCGCCCTGAATTAGAAACTGGGGGCGGGTTTAAACCGGCAAAGCAGAATTTACAAGTGTAGAAAATAAGGAGACTTACAAATGGCAACAAAGGTTGGAATTAACGGGTTCGGCCGAATCGGCAGAGCCATAGCAAGAATCATTATGGAAAGAAACGGGGAATTGGAGCTTGTAGCGGTCAATGACCTGTCAGATGCTAAGAGTCTTGCGCATTTGTTTAAATACGACACGATTATGGGTAAATGGGGCGGAACGGTCGAAGCGGGAGACGGCAAGCTGGTCATTAACGGCAAAGAAATAAAAGTTCTGGCTGTTAAGAACCCGGCAGAACTGCCCTGGAAGGATATGGGTGTGAAGATTGTTGTCGAGTCAACAGGCATCTTCCGCTCCAAAGAATCCCCCAAAGGCGGCTACGGAGACCACCTTAAAGCCGGTGCGGAAAAAGTATTGTTGACCGTTCCGGCAAAGGACAACATCGAGGCGACTATTGTCCTCGGTGTCAACAGCGATAAGCTGACTAAAGACGTCAAATGTGTATCGAATGCAAGCTGCACGACAAACTGTCTTGCACCGATATCGAAGGTTCTTAATGATACATTTGGTATTGAGCAGGGACTTATGACCACTATTCACGCCTATACCAACGACCAGAGGGTTGCGGATATGATTCACAGCGATTTGCGTCGCGCGCGGGCGGCAGCGGTGAATATTATCCCTACCTCAACCGGTGCGGCCAAGGCAATCGGAAAGGTTATTCCCGCACTTGACGGCAAGCTCGACGGTTTTGCTATCAGGGTCCCTGTGCCGGTCGGCAGCGTTGTTGACCTCGTGGTCAATGTGAAAAAGGATGTTACCGTTGATGCGGTTAACACAGCGATGAAAAAAGCGGCTGAAGGGCCGATGAAGGGCATCCTTGTTTACTGTGATGAGCCGATTGTCAGCAGCGATATCGTTAATAATCCCGCTTCGAGCATCTTCGATTCTATGCTGACAATGGTCAAGGGTAAAACGGTCAAGGTCATCAGCTGGTACGATAACGAATGGGGCTATTCGTGCCGAAGCGTTGACATTATGGAAAAAATGGCGGCAATGTAACACGGGCTTCCAGCCCGTGATTTTGAAAAACACGGCCAAGATGGCCGTGCTACAAGGTAGGTAAAAATATGGCTAAGAAAACTGTTGCTGATATCAGTGTAAAGGGCAGGAAAGTCTTGATGCGGTGTGACTTTAATGTGCCGCTGGATGATGATTGTAATATTACCAGCGATGACCGAATCGTAAAAGCCCTGCCGACCATAAAGAACATCTTGGACCGCGGCGGAGCGGTTATCCTTATGAGTCACCTTGGCAGGCCTGCGGGTGAAAGGGATGATAAATTGTCTCTTGCACCGGTGGCAAGAAGATTATCAGAGCTTCTTGGCCGGAAAGTTGTTTTTGCCGACGATTGCGTTGGCGAGGTTGTAAAAGCCAAAGCGCAGGCGCTGAAGAGCGGAGATTGTATGCTGCTTGAGAACCTGCGCTTTCACAAGGAAGAGACAATAAAAGATAAAGCTGCGAAGGAAGATGCACAGCTTCGTCAGGCCAAGGACGATTTTGCAAAACAGCTCGCTGACCTGGCTGATATTTATGTGGATGATGCATTCGGCACGGCTCACAGGGATAATGCTTCTATGTACACTGTGCCGCAAATGATGGAAGGAAAACCGCGCGTTATAGGTTTCCTGATTGAAAAAGAATTAAACTTCCTGGGTGATACAGTCAGTAATCCGGAAAAGCCGTTTGTTGCCATATTAGGCGGCGCCAAGGTCTCCGACAAAATACGCGTGATTGAGAATCTGCTTGATAAGGTTGACCGGCTGCTGATTGGTGGAGCGATGGCCTATACCTTCTTCAAGGCCGAGGGCAGAGCCGTTGGCAAGAGCTTGTGCGAGGACGATTTTCTGGATAAAGCAACCGGGCTGTTGGAGCGGGCCAAAGATGTCGGCTGTGAGATGGTGCTTCCGGTCGATACCGTAGTAGCTAAAGAATTTCAGTGGCACGGGCTTCCAGCCCGTGAAAACACGGCCAAGATGGCCGTGTCACACAAGATAGTCAGCGGCAATATTGATGCCGACTGGCAGGGTATGGACATTGGACCGAAGACAAGAAAACTGTTTGCTAAGAAGCTCAGCGATGCCAAAACGATTGTCTGGAATGGTCCTATGGGCGTTTTTGAAATGCCTCCATTTGACCAGGGCACAAAAGCCGTCGCCTTGGCAGTAGCTGAAGCTACTGACAAAGGCGCACGCAGCGTCATCGGGGGCGGTGACAGTGCAAGCGCTGTCGAGAAGCTCGACCTGCAGGACAGGATAAGTCATATTTCAACCGGCGGAGGGGCCTCGCTTGAATTTCTCGAGGGAAAGAAATTCGTATGCCTCGAAATCCTCGATGAAAAATAAATAGACACTGACTGACACTGTTTTTTAGACACGGATTAACACTGATTGCCACCGATTTTTTTAGCCTTGCATTTTAGCTAATGATGTCATTCCTGCAAAAGCAGGAATCTATGTATTCTTTACCACCAATGCACGAAGTCACGAATTACCTGACACCCTAATTTTCCTCTTTGTTGTGCCTTTTCGTGGCTGTTCTTTCCGTTTTCCACGAAAAGTCCTATAATTCCCCATTTTTTCCTTGACTTTTACCCCCTCCTGTTAATATGGGTAGAATTCGGTTTTGATGAGGAGTTTTGGCGAGAATGATTTCACGGAGGATTCCACACACTTTTTCGCCCACCGAAAGATAAGTGTTTACGTAGACGTTAAATGATAAAATTTTGAGGGAAAAAAGATGAAAAGAATAGTTTTGGTTGTAATGGTGTGTTTGCTGGAAATAGTAAATATTTCTTCGGCTGACAGCATACAAGGAATTAACATTGATTTTGTAACTATCGGCAATGCGGGTAATCCTGGAGATATCAGGCCCGAAGCATATCCAAGTGGCTGTGGTTCTGTTGCTTACAATTACCGTATCGGTAAATATGAGATTACCGCCGATCAATGGCAGATAATAAATACTGACGCGGGAATTGGTAATAAGGGGTGTTGAAGCGGATGCCAGCCAGTGGCTCATATTTCATGGTATGAAGCAGCGCAATTCTGTAATTATCTGACCAGTGGCAATAAGAGTCTCGGGGCTTATCATCTTGGCGAAGATGGGAGCATTACGGTTGACCGTGACTCCGCTATTTCAGATTACGGAGTTATTTATGTACTACCGACTGAAAATGAATGGTCCAAAGCGGCCTATTACAAACCCGATGGCAGCGGCTATTCGACTTTTGCAAATGGCGAAGAGAGTATTCCCCCTCCTGACAATGGATGGAATTATTATGGCGGCGCGTATAATGCTCCCTGGGACGTTGGCACGGGCGCCATGGAACAGAATGGGACTTTCGATGGTACAAACCGGTAAGATAGGTTACAGATTATGCTACGAACATGGGTAACAGTTGGCGGTTATAATGGCCTTCGAAAGGAGGCTAATTATGCCGTGGA
>Ga0315546_1000646_pt1 | contig 24161 bp, 15 predicted proteins | sample SalMarSW160170MG_FD_203833 | JGI IMG/M metagenome (GOLD analysis project Ga0315546, IMG submission 203833) | Salt marsh sediment microbial communities from the Plum Island Ecosystem LTER, Massachusetts, United States - Salt Marsh Sediment SW1601-170 ...
ACGGCCTGTTGAGCCTTAAAGGACATCAAAATCAATTCTTTCGTTTCCGAATTGACCTTCATCGTCGAGGACCATCTTCTATTCGACTTCGTCTGTCGAAAATTCACTCATTTTGCAGGAGTCTTTACTTTACTTATGAACTTTCGTTTTGAGCACCACCTCAGTACCCTTCTAACAGGATAGTGGACGTTAGCAATAATAAAGTTACACCCTTCGAAAAATCATGCTGTTAGCTAAAATCGACCCCAAATGCGAAATATCTGCGCTCAACCAATGAAATTTCTTTGCCCGAGAGGTTGGACTTGACTGTATGATGCGTGTATTATGAAATAAGTAAGCCTCTGGCTTATAAAAGTTCCCGAGGTTCTGTGAGCTGCACATGGAGTCCATAGTTATGTGAAAGAGCGCATATACTCTATGGTGCATACTTAATTGATTGTTTATGCATGGATGCTGGATAAGCTAATTTACCATCGAAAGGAGGCAGTAAAATGGATATTAAAGTTACAAGTTCAGCTTTTCAGGATGGTGGTTCGATTCCATCGAAATACACCTGTGATGGGGCCGATGTCTCGCCGCCGTTGCAATGGGACAGCGCGCCCGAAGATACCAAGAGCCTTGCTGTTATATGTGATGATCCCGATGCACCTATGGGCACTTTCGTACACTGGGTTCTGTTCAATCTGCCGGCTGAAATAAGGGAATTAACAGAAAACGTTCCAACCGGTGAGACATTGCCCAACGGGGCCAAACAGGGTACAAGTGACTTTGGCAGGACCGGTTACGGCGGACCTTGTCCACCAAGCGGCACCCACCGCTACTACTTTAAGATTTACGCGCTGGATAGCGAAATTGATTTGCCTGCAGGAGCCCGCAAGCCGGACCTTCTCAAAGCTATGGAAGGTCACATCCTCGCACAGGGCCAGCTCATGGGAAAATACAAAAGGCAATAGTGCGTCTTTCTTTGCCTAACGTCCGACTGTCTTTCGTGGTGCAGGCACTTAGAAGTTTGCCAAGATGGCTGCGGTATGAATTGAGATGAGCATAAGGTAGTCAAGATCACTTAGACTATAATGCTCCCGGCTCATATCGTTTTCAATATAGAGGACACCAAAGCAACCAGCCGCGCCCAATATCGGTGCTATCATTGCAGAACGCATCATTTGGCCACCGTGTGGATCGGGGGCTAACATCAACAAGAATCTGCCATCTTCGGCTGCTCGATCGATTCTTTCCTCGAGTCCTTTACTTGTTGGCTGGAACTCTTGGCCATCCCGTTTTTTGCCTGCATGTTCGGTCATTGGACCTGTAGGGTCGTTCCGAAGGGCGCACCAGGTGCGATATGCAGCAAACTGCGTTGAAGCTGTGTTCGATAGGACTTCGAGCACTTCACCAAGGCCGTTCGCCTTGGAGATTGCTTCGGTAGCCTCTACGAAGTCTTTGAGCCTTTTACCCGGCAGTTGTATGCCTGGAGCATGCTCAAAATCGAGCGTTCTTGTTATTATCTGAGGTTTTCGTGAAGGTGGTACCAGCGTGTCTTCCAGATGGATTGCCTTATCCGGCTCAACAGATTCTTCAAGGTCAATTCCAATGGTAAAATCGCCTATACGAAGCCAGTCGCCACTTTTTATCTCTGCTTTGTGAATGATTTTATCATTAAGATATGTCTTGTTAGCTGAATCGAGGTCTTCAACATCCCACTTGCCAGGCTGGGTGCTAAAGATAACCGCATGTTGTCTCGACACTGTTCTGTCAGGCAAAAGAACTTGGCAATGTGTATGCCTGCCGATGTAGACAGGCCCCTTTACGAATCGAAATTCGTTAACGATTTTACCATGTTGTTTTACTACCAAACGCATCGCCTTGCTATTCTCGCTCAGTTCTTTCGATTTGTGTATATATTTTCCAAACGCAAGCCCTGCATGTCAAACGTACATATTCATAGGATCCGTAATGCCTACATCCAATTTACTTGAAATAATGGCCTTTCCGATGTAGAGTAACCATAAATATTACGTTTGCTTCGTATCAACTGTTTGTTAAAAATTGGTCCGTAATATTTAAGTAGCTAACTGCGCCGGTGACAACCTGATAAAATAGTACCACGAGCCTTTCAACAAACCGGTGTATTGGCATACTTTGAAGGCTTGAGATAGCATCTAATGAGCATTCGGAGAGGTGTCGGAGTGGCTTATCGAGCCGGTTTCGAAAACCGGTGTGCCCTTTACGGGTACCGCGGGTTCGAATCCCGCCCTCTCCGTTTCGCCCTTTACTCAAGCAGCACAAAGGCTACCGATACTTCTATAAGATCGACCCTTGGGCCGCGCCCTGAGTATTGCTGGCCGGTCTTGTGATGAAACTCAATATGATTTTTCGATTCTGTCCCCAGTGCAAATCCGATAAGATCAGCTACGACAGACAAACGGAAAACTCAGGTCTCTGGTAAGTTTGGATTTGCTCGGCCAAAAGCCTTGTATCAGTTTGACTAAATAGCCACACCAACCGGAATTGTCCGAATCTATTTGTCGTGGTTAGGTTATCACCTTTCTACCACGTGCGATGCGATACAGCCAGTATGCAATACCTACCAGCAGCGCTATTCCCAGTACCGCGCCCACCGGCAAGGTAAAGGGCAACCTTATTCCAAAAAGACCAAGTAATGTTACGATGAGTCTGTCAATATCAAACAAAGGCAGAGAAATACCAACCTGCTTAAGCAGGATAATTGGTATTGCTAAAAGGATACCCATCAACGCTTCTCCGGTTATCAGTCCCGATGCAAACAGCAGTCCATTTCGCCCTGCTTTCTCAACTTGCGCTTGGTTTGTCTCTCTCCTGCTATGGTATGCCTTGACCGCATAGCTGATAAGTCCCCCAACAAAAATCGGCACCTCTAACTCTAAGGGTAGATAGATGCCAATCGCCACCGCCAGGACCGGCGTGCGAAATGAGCTGCCTCGCCGCACTAAATACTCGTCTAGTACAATCACACCTACTGCGGCAATCGCTCCAATCCAGACAAATCGCCATGGCAATCCACCATAAAATACGCCCTGTGCAACAGAAGCCATCAGATTCGCCTGCACAGCAGTAAGAGCGTCAGGACCAGCCCCAGCCTGACCTTTGAAACCATAAGCCTTGTACAAGAGCATAAGCACCGGCGCTATTACCAAGGCGCCTGATACAGTCCCTACAATCTGCATTACCTGTTGCCGCCAGGGAGTAGCTCCAACGATATAGCCTGCCTTTAGGTCCTGCATATTGTCACCAGCTATAGCCGCAGCACAGCAGACAACACTGCCAATTATAATCGCAGCAGCCGGTCCACTAGTATTTGCCCTGCCCATAAGCACAACCAGAAGCAGCGACGAAACAACCACAGTCGCAATTGTCACCCCTGAAATAGGATTGTTCGACGAACCCACCAGACCCGCCATATACCCTGCAACCGCCGAGAACACAAAGCCCGCCACAAGCATCGTCACAGCCATAAATAGTGACACTGTAATGTCTTTGACAAATACCTGGTAAACGAGAAACAACGGAACCACCGAGCCTGCTATCAAAACCAGAACCCATCTCATAGACATATCTCTTTCGGTTCTCGCAACAGTACTTTCGCCACCGCGCACGCTTTGGTACGCTTTCAAGCCGCCGGTGATTCCATTTATCAGGGACTTTCTCAATTTAAGAATCGTCCACAACCCACCGACCAGCATTCCACCCACGCCGAGGTATCGCGTCTTTGTGGACCAGATATGACCAGCGAAATCCACAGCCGACATCGCCTGACCTGCCAATCTATGTTCGGCTGGATAAACGCCCCAATCACTCATCGCCGCACAAATTGGTATCGCAGCAAACCAGTTGCAAGCGCCACCAATGAAAATCAGAACGGCGATGTTCAGCCCGACGATGTACCCAACAGAGAGTAGCGCCGGACTTAGGTTCGAGCCGAAGTATGCGATCGAGCCACCAATGCCTTTGGCGCCTTCCACTATTTCAGGCCAAAACCCGACGCCTCTGGCGCCGACTTTGAATAGTGCACTCGCAACCGAGGCAACGGCAATGTGTATTACCCCCGATCCACCTCGCTGACCTGTTTTCAGTACCTCGGCTGTGGCGATGCCTTCCGGAAACTTCAGCTTGCCTTCGACGATAAGCGACCGTCTCAGTGGTATCGTAAAGAGCACACCGAGGGTACCGCCAAACCCAGCAATTATTGCCACCCAGAAAAAACTAAAATCTTCCCAGAAACCCATAATCACCAAAGCCGGCAGAGTAAATATCACTCCAGCGGCCAGTGATTCGCCAGCCGAGGCCGCCGTCTGCACAATGTTGTTCTCCAGGATGTTACTCCGACGAAACAGCCTCAGCACCCCCATTGAAACCACCGCTGCCGGTATTGATGCAGATACCGTCATTCCCGCAAAAAGACCCAGATAGGCGTTTGCACCTGCCAGCACTATCGACAATACCACCCCTAAAACGACCGCCTTGACCGTTATCTCCGGCAGCGACTTTTCTTGCAATTCCTTAGGCATTTCCATATATCTTGCTGTACACCATCAAAATACTGCCTCATGTTTATTTTTTACTCTTTTTTTATCAACAATGGGTTTTATCTTCATCGAATTATCTGTAAATAAATCAAGCTGCTTGCTATTCTCTGCTCCTTTTACCCTGACTTTTTCCAACATCATGCAATGCGGATCCACAGACTCATACTTAACCCGATTCCGCGCTATCTCGCAATAACCGCTATGAAGGTCGATTCCGATCCATTTGCGCCCTAAAGCTCTGGCTGCAACGCACGTGGCTCCTGTGCCATTGAACATGTCAAGCACAATATCTCCCTCAAATCCAGCATCGGGACAGCCCTTGAATGTGTACATCATGATAAGCCTTTGAGGCAGTACAACTGGAAAGGGCGCCGGATGGCCTCCTGCTCTTTGTACATCCTCCGGGTATATAGGCCATACCTGCATAGTCAGGTTCCGCCACTCCTCTTGTGATAACAAACTATTCTCTTTAGCCTCTTTCGGAATAGCCGGCGGAGCACCAGCCTTCACATACACGTTGATAAATTCAATCGTGTTGTCTTCATATATATTAGGTGGATAAGGATAGCTTCCAAACATCTTTACGGAAGTCTGCTTCTGCCAGATATAAAGGCTTAACCTCTCAAGTTTCGGGATGTTTTCAAGGATAGAATGCTCGATGTCATTATTTATGTTCTTCAAGTGACGTGTATGACTTTTATTGATGACTTTCTTAGGAATCGGCAAAATTGGGGTTACTATCGCAAGCTTACCGTTCGGAATCAAGACTCGCTCAGTTTCTTTCCAGATTGGCAAAAGATCGGAAAGATATTGTTCATAACTGGTTTGTCCTATCTGTCCCTTAATGCCATAGTTAACAACGTTCCAATAAGGTGGACTTGTAACAACAAGGGCTATACACTCATTTGGTAGCTTTGACAATATATTTAGCGCATCATCACTTATTATCTTGTTGACGAATGGCTCAGGCCAATTCGATTCGTTAGGTATTCTGTACATTTAAACCGTGCTTTTTGAATTTATTGAAACATCTCCCTTAAGCAAGGCTCATTCATTAACTTAATCGTCTCTGTCAATGTTACTATTATCTTCTGATAGTGTTTAATATCATCATATGATAGCTCTCTGCCGCGCTTATCCTTCAGCCATTTTTCGCAAACCTGATATCCACCGATATGAAATTTCCATACGTCAGACTGAACTCCCTCAAAGTACTGGTCTTTGTTGATATAGACCTTGGCTTTCTCCGGTTTTTCAGCCATTGCTACATATTTTGGATAACCTTTTTCTACAATCCGGCTGCCTTCTTTTGGAAAGCTCGGTTGCTTCTTCTCATCTTCTAAAATCTCCGCCTCCATTAAATGCAGCTTTACTAATTGCCCTCCAACCTTACAGACCTCCCGGAAAATCCCCCTATCTTTCGGCCACGGAATCCGCGGAAAATCTATCTTCAAAAATTCTGCGTATCTCGTGCGATACTCCGGCGAATGCAACACGCCATAGATATAAGCAAATACATCCTCTGGTCCAAAAGTTTTTTTCAAATCTCCACGACCATCACTAACAAACTGTAAGCTTACATGCCTGGTCAACTCTTCCACAAACTCAGGTGACAGATTCGGCTCACGACCGTTTTCATCGGTTTTCCATTCTGATGTTTGAGAAAATTTTTGATCTTTGTCGCTCACATAAAGATACAAAGGGAAATTGAGGCTGCTACCGCGATAAAAAATATTATGATCGCACATCCAATCTGTACAAAATACCAAGTCCCATGCACCACTCCGGACGACCCCAGCACGCCCTACACATATCCCCAAATTCGTCTCTGAGAAATGCTGCATAACATCTAGTCTCAGCCGATGAACAAATATGTCACATGCAAAGAGCCAACGGCGGTCAAAAGGCCGATAGAGGTATTCCTTCACACAATTTCTCCAGTCGCTTTTTCTCCTCAGTGCATTTCTTGCCTCGCCTAAACTCCAAAACTCGCGATCTTCTGTCTCCATTTTCCTTCTTATTTGTTCATCTGTTACCCTTTTATCTCGTATCCATTCAAAACGCCTTAGAACTTTGTCTTTTGACCAACCTATGACCATTGTATCACGCGAAGTCTGAACGCCATTGGAACCAACTATAAATACCTCTGTTACTTTTGGAGACGTTTCATACTCACTTTTTAGTCTGCCGTCACTTGGAACAAATTCATAAAAGGGCCCTGACGGTGATAGCTCCATCCAATCTGTTTCTTTTGCATCCATTTTAAGTAAAATCTGATATTTATCCTCGCGTTTCCCCCAAATATCAGTGTAGTAAACCCTGGGAGTTTCATGTCCACCATTTCTAACAAGGAGCGTAATTGCCGTCCCCTCCATTATATCAAATACACATTCGTCCTTATCTCCTGATGGTGTTTTTTCTTGACGTTTGCTGTTACCGTGAAGATTCAATATGTAAATCTCTCCGAAAGTATTCATTAAGCTTTGCCGCATCCCTCGGAAAGTTGGACTATCAAGATAACTGTGGTCAGTAATAAATCCTAATATCCCATATCCAGTTTGTTCGATCCGCCACTGTCCAAAACGAATGAACTTCACATAATCATTTTTCAACCAAACCTTTTTCTCGCCAAGTGGTTGGCCGTCCACCTCCCGATAGGACTTTATTAGATCAGTTATCCACTCTCCGCGATTCGCTGAAATCCCAGCATAAGGTGGATTGCCTAGAACTACAATTATTGGAAGATCTTTCTTAACTTTATTCGCTTCTCTCGCCTCCTCACTTAACCATTGAGCAAAAAGAGGCTTGGCAACTTCTTCAGCCTCCTCAAGCGTATTTGTAAGATATATACCCAAGCGTTCGTCACTTTCAAAGTCGTACCCTGTTTCTGCCAACTGCAAACCGAGCTTCATATGACATACCGCATACGGAGCCATCTGTAGTTCAAATCCAAACAGCCTCGGAAGCAGGTGTTCTCTAACGTATGCAGACCACATCCCTTTCTGCCGTTTGAACTTCCTGTAAACCTGGTCAATTACCTCAAATAAAAATGTCCCTGTCCCTACTGCCGGGTCAAGTATTAATACCTTATGAGTCTCTCTCCCCTCGACTTGGATTTTCGATTCATCTGCCAATCCGCGCTTCAGGCTAAACTTTTCCTTTAAAAGCCAATCGATGCTCCTAACAATATAGGAAACGACCTCATCGGGCGTATAATAGACGCCGCGTTTTTTTCGCATCTTTGGGTCATATTCAGCCAGAAAAGTTTCGTAGAAATGAACGACCGGGTCTCTGCGTCCTTTTCGCCGTGCAAAATCCCTCAAGATCACCCCCATATCCGCCTGCCGTAAAAGAGCAACCACATCATCTACAAACCACGCTATCCGGTCATCCAGATCAGGACCTGCAATATGATTGAACATCTTCCGCAAAAAAGGATTCGTCTTTGGCAAAAGATATGCAGCATCTTTTCGCGAGAACTCCTGTGGTTTTTCATTCATTCCATGAAACGCGGCGAATTTGTCCGGTCCGAATATTGTCATATCCTCTATATGGCACCGAGCCGTAAAAAGACCATAGCATATCGTCTGTGCGTACATATCCGCGAACTGCTCTGGCGTCAAATTATGTATAAGTACCTCTCGGAATGCCTCAAACTGGCTATGAAGCGTCCCCTCTTCTTGCTCTTGACCGAATGTCCTTTTTGTAACATCTCGCAGCATCTGAGCCATGTGTCCCATACGCACTGCCAATTCTTTTGCACTCGCTATTTTCTCCGGCTCATGTTCTAAAAAACCACGAAGAAGTTCCTCTATTTCAGTCTGAGACGCCTCTGTTGCTATAAATGCTCCACTTTCTCCTTCACGTGCCAATATTCCTGATAATCGAAGTTCTCCATTTGTGTACCAACGAAACTCGATATAGTTAGTGAGAATAAAATTATGCAGGCTTGGTAAATATCGTTTCTTTATTTGCTCCGTTTTTTCTTCTTGTTTAAGAATTGTCCCTATATCCTTACACTCGATATAGCCGATCCTGAAATCGATATTTCTTTTTCTCCGAGAAACCAGCATATCTGGCGCCCCACAGTCTGTCCGCCGTTTTGGCTCGTTTGTCACTGTTATATTATCACATAGCGATTCAACGAGATTCTTCAGCGCCGATCGATGTGTATGCTCTGTTGCGTTACCCTGCAGATACGCTCTGTTTATCTCTTTAAGGTATTGATCGAACACGTCACCTGTCATAGGATACCTTTACAATTCTCTCCATTCCACCAACAAACTATCCCAACTATTCTTTGTAGTCAAACAAATCCCCCATAATTGGTTAGTGGTTGGCATACGTAGCTCTGTGTAGAAAGATTGTTCCTGCAAATCCATTATGCACCCGCAAAGAACAATAAGCCCACGTAAAACGTGGGGCTAAATATTTATTTGATAAATTGCTGCACAAAATACATTGGCGTCAGGGACTCGCCTGTTGCCCGGCTGATCATCTTGTTCCAACGATAAACTGCTCCAGGCTCAAAAACCTTCTCGGTCAGGAACTGCCCAACCTTTTTCTGGTCAACGTAACTAACATCATGGTCTGAATCAAGCTTGATAACGTTGTTGACAATATAATGGTGCAGTTGGGAAGCCAACAACTCGCCGAGCACATAGTTGTGATAATAACATGGCGCGATCGTAAAATGTATCTTTGAGGCCCAGTCAGGTTCATCCCTGCCCGGCGGTTGCTTGACGAGTTGATATTTCTCAACCATGTCCCACCAGAGCTGATTCAAATCCTGATCCGGATTTGCATAAAGGGCCTTTTCAAAATCATACATGACCATAGCCCAGCGAACAAAAATCAATTGCTTGAGCTGTGCATATTTGTTGCTAACTTTCTCAATCTCTGCGCGTTGCTCATCTGACAAGCCCAACATCTGCTGCATCCAGGCTGGATTACGACTTAGCCTGCCGAAGAACATGGCGATAGCCTCGGTAGTAAAAATATGAGCCGGCTCCCTTAGAATATAGGGCACATCAGGATCATGGTATTTATCGTAAACGGCATGGCCCAGTTCGTGTAGAATAGTCTCCATCCATGTCTCGTTGTTCTTAAGATTACAGAGTATGCGCACGTCACCCTGCCGGTCAATATCTGTACAAAACGCGTGTGGGTTTTTACCCTCACGCTCATATAGATCGCTGCTGGCAAGTATTGAGTCGGTCGGCAGGTCGATACCTGCGTAGAATTTCTTTGCTAATTCTTTCACATCCTTGTCCTGGTAGTACACGTCCAGATTAAGATCGTAGACCATTGGCGTTTCCTGGAAGAACGGGTCATGGTAATGCCACGGCATAAGTTCGGCGACATCGACACCGTATTTCGCGGCCAGGATACCATCTAATTCAGCTTTTAGCTCAGCGAAGGGCTTGTTGGTCAGCTCGTAAAGCTCGGCAAAAATCTCATCCAGTTCCTCCACAGTTTGCTCGGCTACGGTTAGCGAAAGTGTGTGATAATTATCGAAACCTAACTTTCGCGCAGCTTGATTACGAAGCTTAATCAGCCGGATAAGATCGTTGGCGACCACGGGGCCAACTTGTTTACTGGCAAGCCAGGCCTTCTTTCTCTTTTCTGAATAGGTCTCGGTCTTGAGAACTTCTTTGATCTCGTTGGTGGTGACTTCTTTATCTTCAATTTTCCCGCGGAAAGTACTGAAGTTCTTTTCAATTTCAGTGCTCAGTTCAACAATCTGTTTGAGCAGCTCCGGCTCAATCTGATTACTCAAATAAGCGTTGTATAGAAAATCCAGTTGCCGGGCCAATATCCGTTCCTTTATCTGTTCGGTTTCCTTCATCTCTTTCAAGAATCCAAACTCTTTAGGATTGCTATAAATCTGGCGAATTTCGAGAGTTAGTTTGCTTACTCTATCATAATCCTCCGGCTTGCCGCTGATCGCCGCGTCCCAATAGGCAAGATTTGCTTGTTTGGCCATTGGTTTGATTTTGTCCACATGAGCATTTATAAAACTCTGCAACTGCTGCTCCTTTGTGTTTGGGGCGTAACCAATAAGGACAACGATCAACATCAACGTAGAAGCGAATATTGAGAGAGTTTTCATTTTATCGCACTCCTTTCCTAAACAGACACAGTGTCAGTTGCCTTAGCCTTGCTACCAATATTGCCTGTAGATGTCCTCATAATTTTATGAATATGGTCCACTATTGCCGAAAGATACTACCAGTTGTGGATGTCGAAATCAAGCCAGTTCGTCAAAATCGGCTCTACTAACAAATCTATCACATCATAATAGCTAAGATACAGTCCTAAGTATTTTAAATACTGAAAGATTTCTTCTTTGCACTGCCGTTCGTCCTAATATATTATTAGAAAACTCGTGAGAAGGAATAAGGGTTTTATTAGTCTTAAAAACAGTTGATGACAATTAGCTTAGAAAAAGCAAATCTTATAAACTGTTATGGCTAAAGGCACATATCTAACCGCGCCGCTTGCCTCGAAAAAAATGCCTGCGGGCATACTGTATATCCTCTCCAATGAAACGGCTGAGCGCTTCGCATTTTATGGCATGACTTCCATTCTGGTTATTTTTATGACCAATTATCTAATGCGTCGAGATGGCGGCGCACTCAACGTTATGTCAGATGAGCAGGCTAAAACCTGGTTTCACCTGTTCAACTCCGCGGTATATTTCTTACCGATTATAGGTGCGCTGATCTCAGATATCTGGTTGGCTAAATACAAGACGATAATATATTTTTGCCTGGTGTATTGTGTAGGATTTGTGGCCCTGACATTGGACCACACCCGCATGGGGCTTGGAGCTGGTCTGGTCCTGATGGCTATCGGTTCGGGTGTAATCAAACCTTGTGTCTCTGCTAATGTCGGCGACCAGTTCGGAAAAACAAATGAGCATCTGATATCCAAGGCGTATGCATGGTTCTACTTTGCCATTAATCTGGGAGCCTGCATATCTATGTTCCTCTGTCCCTGGCTGTTGGATAAATATGGTCCTTTTATCGGCTTCGGTGTCCCCGCTGTGCTAATGATTTTGGCGACCATCGCCTATTGGCTGGGACGAAAGAAATTCGTGCATATTCCCGCTGCGGGCATCGGCTTTGTCAAGGAAAGCTTCAGCGGTGAAGGACTTAAAGCCATTGGAAGGCTATCTGTACTTTATCTGTTTGTGGCTATGTTCTTTTCACTGTTTTACCAGTCGCAGTCCGCGTGGGTATTGCAGGCGGGAAATATGAATCTTAAGTGGTTAGGATTTACCTGGCTACCTGCGCAACCTCAATCCATAAATCCTTTTTTAATATTGGTTATGATTCCTCTGTTTTCTTATGTGATCTATCCTGCTATAAACAGAGTGTACCCTTTAACGGCACTTCGCAAGATCTCAATCGGTCTGTTTGTGACAGCTCTGTCTTTTGTCGTGTCAGCCTGGATTGAAGTGCGGATTGTCGCTGGGTACAAGCCAAGCATCGGCTGGCAGGGGCTTGCTTATGTAATTCTTACCGCTGCTGAAATAATGGTATCCATCACGTGCCTTGAGTTCTCATACACACAGGCACCTAAAAGGATGAAGTCCTTCATACAAGCGCTCTTCCTATTGTCAATATCCTTGGGTAACGCATTTACCGCGGCTGTCAATTGGTTCATTGAGAATGAAGATGGTACCACCAAGCTTACGGGGCCACAATACTACTGGTTTTTCGCAATTGCGATGTTGGTGACGGCGGTTTTGTTTGTGCCTCTCGCTGCGCGGTACAAAGTCAGGGACTATATCCAGGACGAAGCCCCTGTAGAACCATCAACGGATGCTTGACCTGAATGACGGGTTCTCTATGATCTCTTCTGCAAGCATCTCATATCCCTCGGCAATAGGATGGCTGGCATCACGATAGAATTCACTCGGTAGAACTGGAGGTATATAATATGCAATCCTCTTTTTCTTCAGCCAGCTTTCAATTTCAGTTTTTATCTGCTCATAATTTTCTTTGCTTTCTGCCCGTAGCATGTATTCGTTGAAAGGCCCAACGAGTACAAATAGTCTGTTACCTCTCGCCTGTAAAAGCTCTAGCGTTTGCTTAAAGAACCTCCATTGCAACGATGTCCCCGGCTCAACCCATGGAATCTCTCTTTTCACTATACCCTTTTCCTTCCACGATGCTTGCTCGTACACTTCGTTGTCGTCGGGCACAGACCTTCTTGGAATGATAACTTCAAAAAGATTCTTATATGGATATTTCAACGTCCACGTTGAAATATCCATACCATCGAAATACACAAGCCTGAGGTGCTGAATCCAAATAAAGAATGGTGAATAACGCTGCACAACAACCGACAATCTTTTACTAAATGACTCTGTATAGCAGGGAATTCTCGGCCTAAATTGTGCTACTAACTTCGGATGGTTAAAGCGAAACTCTTTCTCTATCTGCAGGTCATGCTTTCTGGAGCTCATCCACAACGGATTAAAATGCAGGATGACCTGCTTATCCGAGATCACTCGGCCATAGTACCGAATCAAGCCAGCCAATGCTGCCGGATGTATGCCATCTACACCAAGATTTGCAAACCGCTCCTGGCCTGCGATGTCGTTAAGATAATGTGACAATGTGGCGTCCCTGGGGACATAGTGTCCCCAGACAACCGAATCACCTATCACAATAGTATCGTACCTTCGGCAAGCCCACCGGCAGTATCGGCTATACAACCAATAGTCATTGCTCAATTCGTAAGGCAGGCGATAATCAATCCCCCGCTCAAAAGGTTCTATCTTCTCCCAGAGCGCAGGCCCAAAATGCAATAATACCGCCAGAGCAATTCCTACAAACACCCACTCACGCCCTGACAATCGAATGCTATTGGAGCTAAAGGACGCCATAGACAAACTTGTAGATTTTTTCGTATCTAAGTTCATTGTTCGTAGTTCATCGATGAACGATCAACTATCAACTCATAACGAAGTTACTCACCTTGTCTTTGCCCACATGGGCTCGTTAGAACTGCAGATAAATAAATGCCCGCTCACTTGAAGGAGCGCAAATCATAAGGTAAAGAACCATGAATAAAACAATCCCTATGCGCACCACCGCCAATTCCAGCCAACGTCTGAACATAGATTCGTAAATGAATTGATAGAGCCACGCAGCAAAAATCAAAATTAGCGCCCAAACAGGGCACTTCGGATCTGTAAAGCCGGTGCAGAAAATCCTTTTTATAATCACCCCGGCATCGCCGATGCTCTCAGCCCGAAAGAAAATCCATGCAAACATTACAAACAGAAAAATTAGCAGTTGTTTGACTAATCTCGGCACCTTTTCTTTATAAAACAAAGACCGTTCCAGCTCGCGTGTTGCAAAACGTCCAAGAACATGCACAACAGCCCAGACAACGAACGTCCATGCAGCACCATGCCATAGGCCTGAAATCACCATGGTCAAAAACATATTTTTGTACGTGTTGAGCCTGCCTCTTCGGTTGCCTCCCAGCGGGATATAAACATAGTCCTTAAACCATGAGGAAAGGCTTATATGCCATCTGGCCCAGAAATCTCCAAGCCCGGTTGCCAGATACGGATTGTTAAAGTTTAATGTTAGTCGAATGCCCATCATCCTTGCTACCCCGCGAGCCATGTCCGTGTAGCCACTGAAGTCAAAATAGATTTGCCACGCAAATAGAAACGTCGCAAGTATCAATGCCGGCGATTGGAATTGATTGGGATTTGCATAAACCTTATCGACGTACAGCGCAAAATAATCCGCTAAAGCTACCTTCTTAAATAAGCCCGTTACAAAAAGCGAAGCCCCATCGGTAACATCTTCCAGGGATACCGCAGAGTTCTCGCGCAACTGTGGAAGCAGATTCTTGGCTCTTTCGATGGGCCCGGCAACCAGCCTGGGGAAAAATGATACGAACGTCGCATATCTTAAAAAGCTCTTTTCTCTTTCAATATTTCCCCGATAGTGGTCGACCACGTAGCCCAGTGACTGAAGAACATAGAATGATATGCCGATCGGCAGTAAAATCCCTGGTTCTGGAAATCTATATGATAGGCCCAGGGTTGACAAAAGATAACTTAAATTGTCAGCGACGAAACCTGCGTATTTGAAGAAGCCCAAAAGACAAAGACTATTCACGATACTTACTGCAAGCCAAATTTTTTTATGCCCGCTTTTCTCCATGCGTGCAACTGCTGTGTAGTCAATCAGCGTCGAATACGTAATAAGAACAAGGTACAAGGGACTAAAACAAGCATAGAAAAAATAAGAAGCAGCAAAAAGAAACGGGAGTCTTAACCTGGTTTCTTTCAACGCCAGATAGAGCGGATAAAAGATTAGAAAAAAAAGTAGAAACGACCACGTGTGAAATAACATCGGCGGCCCTTTTATTTCATCAACTCACAAACGTGAGCTTCAACAGAATTGGCCAATCCATCCAGCCCATAACCTCCCTCAAGGACCGACACCAGCCGTCCCTGACAGCACTGGTGCGCAATAGTCTTGACGATGCGGGTCATTTCTGAGAATCCTTCTACTGTGACTTTCATCCCTCCAAGAAGGTCGTCCTCGTGGGCGTCAAAACCAGCAGAAATGAAAACGAAGTCCGGCGAAAAATCAAGGGCTGCCGGCACGAGTTTCTCTTCAAATGCTTGTAGATATTCACCGTCGCCGGAGCCAGCCGACAACGGCACGTTAATAATCGAATTCAAGCCTGCGCCACTGCCCTTTTCTGCCTCGCTACCCGTGCCTGGATAAAAAGGATACCGGTGAACACTGAAGTAGAGCACATTAGGATCTTCATAAAATGCCGCCTGTGTACCGTTGCCATGGTGTACGTCCCAATCTACAATCAGCACTTTCGATAGATTATACTTTTGCTGTACATACCGGACACCGATTGCAACATTATTGAATATGCAAAATCCCAAGGCCTTATCTTTAATTGCATGATGACCGGGTGGGCGAACGGCACAAAAGGCGTTGGTGATTTTTCCATCCATGATTGAGTCAATGGCTTTTATTACCCCTCCTGCCGCCATCAGCGCCGCTTCGTATGACCTGGCGGATATTGGAACGTCGAGCGAATCGAGATACCCTGCATCATTTTCACAACTTCTCCGAACCCGTTTGACGTATTCTGATGTGTGGATATTAGTGAGCCACTCCATCTTAACCGGCGAAGGCACCACACGGATAAGTTCTGCATAAAGTCCTACTTCTTTCAGTCTATCAATAATAGCTACCAATCTATCGGCTGTCTCCGGATGCCCAGGCGTTGTCTCGTGCTCAAGGTATATATCGTGATAGACGAAACCTGTTTTAGATTTGCCTTCTGAAGGTTTGTTCTTGTCCATTTTATTCTCACCTCTTGTACTGTCAGGAGCATTCCTCACACAACGAAAGCCGATAGCATCGCTTGCCAAACAAGTGTCATCAATAGATGGGTCACTCGCCCGATAGGATGATCGACAACTATCGGCGATGGAATTCCAAGTACCACCACGCACGACTCTTTCCAGCCCATCTTCTGGGCCTTTGGGATTGCGCTCTGGGCTGTGTTTGTAATAATCCTCGGCGTAGGCATCATTGCACCACTCAGCAACATTGCCGTACATGTCATAAAGCCCCCACGGATTCGGCTTTTTTTGACCAACAGGATGCGTCGTTCCCGACGAATTTTTCGTGAACCAGGCATAATCTTTGAGTTGCTGCACATCGTTGCCGAAGCTATAATTTGTTTTTGTCCCCACACGACAGGCATATTCCCACTCCGCTTCCGTGGGGAGTCTGTATCCATTTGCCTTGAAGTTGCATTGCCAGGTTTCTTCATCGTAGCAAGGCTCAAGACCTTCAGCCAGCGACCTTTCATTGCAGTAAATGGCGGCATCGGTCCAGTTAGCCTGGTCGACCGGATTCTTGGGATTCTTGAAGTGGGACGGATCCGACAATTGTAACTTTGTGAACTGCTGCTGAGTCACTTCGAATTTGTCCATCCAGAACGAACTAACCCAAATTTTATGCACTGGGGCTTCGTCTGGCTCGCCGTTTTTGCTTCCCATTTCAAACCAGCCGGCAGGGATGACAATCATTTCGATGCCGCTTTCTGTCTGCACAACATCCGGTGCAGCACCAGCCTCTTTCTCACTACGGCAGCCGATCGTAAAAAACAGCATCAGGAAAAAAACAACCGATGCCGTTTGAACATATTGCCGGCCCATTCGTCTGCTTCCTGCAACCGGTTCTTCCATTGGTAAATGGTAATTGGTGATTGGTAACTAATTAACCAATTGTCAGCGATACACAACATTAATGTTTGCTTTAGCGGCGAGCTTAACGCTGCGTACTTTGCATCGGCACCCAGTCTGGTTCTTTATTGTGGTTCCCATCTGTGGTGATTTGTACCCAGTTTCCCTGAAGATCTCCGACACAAATATTCCAGCCCTTCGCCTTGCCGCCGACCTGTTGTCCGCCCTTATGGGGGCCATAGCTAAAAGCGATATGACGTCCATCGGGGGAGATATCAACATGGTAGACCTTATATTGGCGCTGGCATCTGACAATATCACGGACATCGTTCACATCGGGTTCATCAGACTCTAAGTCAATATCGGCGACACACAAATTCCAGTCAGTTTCGCCCCATACTATTATTTTACCGTCCCGGCTCAGGTCTGGTCTGCACCCCTTCACGCCGTATACACCCAGATCAAACAACCTCGTTCCGTTGCCTTCGAAGGCTAAGATAGTGTCACTAAATCCCATACCACCATGAACAGCCGCTAGGAACCATTTGCCACGGGGCGACCAACAAATAGCATAAATATGTTGCAGAGTTTTATTTGGGTGCTGTCTGTGCAGGCCGGTCTGTACATCATAAATCACAAGTCTATTTGTCGCGTATTCGCGCGTAGTATAACGATCGTATTCTCCTTTCAAGTACGCAATGCTTTGGCTGTCGAAACTCCAGCAAGGCTGTCTAGCATTGCGCGCGACCTTAACACGTTGCGTACCATCGATGTTCATGTAATAGGCACTTCGAACTTTGCTTCTTCCTATTCCTTCATCAACGACAAAACATATCTTCGTGCCATCGGGTGAAACATGGGGATACATCTCGTTAACCTTAGAGGTATTGGTCAGATTTATGGGATCGGAGCCGTTTGCACTTACCATATACAATTCCCAGTTTTCTCTGCCTTGAGTGCGGCGGTATGTCTCATAGATAATCTTGTAAGGGATCTGTTCCAGATCCAATGTCCCTTCTTCAGTGGGTACTGTGCCTCGTGGAGCACTCTGTTCTACTTGCTCGGCGTCGATTGCTCTACCTACAGCAACCAAAGCCAACATGCACAACATTGACGCACACTCCATTCTTTTAAGCGCTTGCATTATTTGTTCTATCCTGCATTTCTGCATTTTCTATGTATTAAAATAACCGATTCAGCTTACAGATACAAGCTATCTGGATTTTGAATCGTGTTCAGTTTCGCTGGAATCTTCACTTACCAAGCCTGCAATATCCGACAGGGTTCCCAAAAACTCTCAAAATCGGCGATCGGCTATTGATAGGCCTGCAGCTACCGAGCTAATCAGGGTTGCTATGTCACGTCTGACCTCACTATTGTGGATAATTCCCATACTTCTAGGGGCCAAATAACCTCAAAATCAAATTATTAGTCGACTTTTGCTAAATTTTTATTTATCTTTTTTAATTCTTAAGCGCATCCGGTATCGTCTGCGTCTTTAAGTTGGGAGGGAGTCTGAAGTATTGAAACCTGTTGGTATTTGTAACACGAAATTAAAGCTGAGCTGCGCCGGAAGGCGTCCTGCGGACTGCCAAAATTATCGATGTTCATGCGGCTTATACTATCAAGCCGTGCCTGAAGTAGGCGTTTTTCTCGGTTCTGTCATGAGTAATTATCAATTCGGGCGCATATATGTTACAATGGGCCGTCAATTATTAAAGAACTTCTGATCCGAACCTGGGATTTGGAAAGGTATAAAAGTGAAGAAATCTCGCATTGCAATAGTTGTCATTGTTCTGATCTTAGTGGTCTGGGGTGTAGTGGGTACATGTGTTAGAAGGACGGCTACCTCGCGCAAACCCACAATAGTCCGCGTTGAGCACGCTCAGATTGGCGAATTGGTAGAGATCGTAAGTGCCCCCGGAGAGATTGAACCCAAGACCAAGGTGGAAATAAGCGCCAAAGTCTCAGCACGTGTTGTCGAGTTACCTTATGAAGAGGGAGACCGCGTCACCTGCGGCAATCCTGATGCGGATCCTCCAGTGCCCCCCTCAGTGCTCGTACGGCTCGATTCAAAAGACCTCGAAAGTCAATTGTTATCAGCCCAGGCTAACCGCGCAGCTCAGGCCGCTCAGATGGAGGTCGAGTTGGCAAGAATTGCCAGTCAGAAAGCAAGCCTCGATGGTACAGCCGCCACACTGGAGCAAGCGCAGCGCGACTTAGAACGACAAAAAGAATTGCTCAAATCCCAGGACATTAGTCAGTCAACTTTCGACCAGACCAAGCTCAAGGTCGATGAACTCACAGCCCAATATGAAGCATCACAGCACACTTTGCAAGCCGCTGAGCTAAATTTGCAGGTACTGAAGCACAACCTCGAAGCTGCAGACGCCAGAATTGACCAGGCAAAAGAGGCTCTTAGCTATACCACTATCACCTCTCCCATTGATGGTATCATCACTCGAATAAACGCCGAGGTCGGCGAGCTTGTTATGACCGGAACGATGAATAACCCCGGCACAGTGGTTATGGAGGTTGGTGACCTCTCTAAGATGCTGGTCGTCGCTCAGGTGGATGAGTCGGACGTAGGCAAGCTCAAGGTCGGACAGACCGCCCAGGTGCATATCCAGGCATGGCCAGATAAGGTTTTTCCTGGAACCGTGCAGACGATTGCGCTCAGTCACGAACGAGGGGATCAGGGATCGAAGTACTACAAAACGGAGATATCACTGACCGAACCGGGCGAGCAGATATTCACGGGTATGACGGCGGACGTGGATATTGAAGTAGCCAACCACAAGGACATCCTGATCCTGCCGAGCCAGGCGGTCCTGGGGCGGAAGGTCGATGAATTGCCAGTTGAGATTAGAGATAAGCTTAGCGAGGAAGAAAAGACCAAGACATTTGCTACGGTTGTCTTTTGCTACAACGACGGCAAGGCCGTTATCACCCCGGTCAAGATCGGGCCAAGTAACCCGACGCACACGATTATCGAAGCTGGTGTCAAGGAGGAGGAGAAAGTCATTGTAGGGCCCTATAAGGAGCTCGAAAAACTCAAGCATGATCAACTCGTTAAGGATGAACGCGAGGCTAAAGCCGAGCAGGACGCTAAGAAGACCGACGCCAATGAAATAACCGATGTGAACGATAATGGAAAAGAGTGATAGGCTGATAATCCGGCTCCTGAATGTCACACGCATCTACAAGGTGGGCGTGGAGCGTATCCATGCGCTTGATGGAATTAGTCTGGAACTACGCGAAAACGAGTACGTTGCAGTCATGGGACCATCGGGATCGGGCAAAAGTACGCTGATGAATGTCTTTGGTTGTCTGGACCGAGCTACCTCAGGATGCTACGAGCTGGATGGCCACGACACTACAAAAATGAGTGACGCATCATTAGCTCGCGTACGTAATGAGCGAATCGGATTTGTTTTTCAAACATTTGAGCTGCTGGGGCGGTTGAGCGCGCTTAAGAATGTTGAGATGCCGTTGATTTATTCACGAAATGGCTGGTGGTCTCGGCGTAAACGTGCCAGAAGCGCGCTTGAGCGAGTTGGGCTGGCAGACCGGATAAAACATAGGCCAAATCAGCTTTCAGGTGGTGAAAAACAACGAGTGGCTATCGCCCGAGCCCTTGTTTGTAATCCCAGTATCATGCTGGCGGACGAACCGACCGGTAATCTCGACAGCAAAACAAGCGAGAGTATCATGAAGCTGTTTGATCAAATTCATCGGGAAGGGCAGACGATTGTTATAGTAACGCACGAAGAACACATAGCACGTCATGCCAAGCGAGTAATTCGCCTCAAAGATGGGCGGATTTACAGTGACCTGCCAAGAGATCAGGACCCGGCATATAAAGCCGCAATAAAAAATGACCCGCGGCAGGAGGTGCCATGATAGCTTTGATACGGATGCTTACGGCTTTTCTCCGGCTTTTTTACCAAAGTGTGTTTCTTGCGCTGGGTCAAATCTGGACAAACAAGACCAGGTCTATACTAACGACGATTGGCATCGTAATTGGGGTGGCCTCTGTCACATCGGTGATTGCTGCCTTGACCGGTCTAAGGGCAAAGGTACTGCGTGATTTTGAGTCCCTCGGCACGAACAAGATCTTTATCATCCCCCACTGGCCCCGGCAGGGACGGTTCAAGAACGCCTCTTGGCGGATCATCCGTTTCCGACCGGAGCAGTTTGAAGGACTCCTGGAGTTTTGTCCATCCATTGAGGATTATACCCTGATGACGGACAGGACCCAGACGATTCATTATGGCGTTCATAGCATCGACGGAGCCCGCGTATACGGCATCAATCCCGCATGGCACCAGATCGAGAATCGCTCCGTGATCATGGGGAGGCCGTTCACTCTGACGGATGAGGAGAATGGCTGGCAGGTCTGCCTTATTAGCCCTACGGTGCGCGATGAACTAAGGCTCGAGCGCAACTGCGTCGGCAAACGGATTGTCGTGGGCCGCCGCAGTTTCAGGATTGTCGGAGTTGTAGAGAAGCATGTGGAGTCGTCGATGTTTGGCGGGATGAGCTCTTCCGAAGAGATCTTCATTCCCTTTCCTACCGCCTGGAAGCTATGGAATCCCTGGATCTATGTGATCGCGAGTTGTCGCAAACCAGAGCTTTCCGAAGAAGCCAAAGCGGAACTGCGGTTTTTTCTGCGACAGGCCCGTCGCCTGGAACCGGGCGATCCGGACACCTTCCGCATGGAGGTGGTTGAGGAGTATCTCAAGACGTTCAACAAGATGGCCCTGGCCATCACTGCTGTCGCCGGCGGCGTGGTGGGCATCTCCTTGCTGGTCGGCGGCGTAGGAATTATGAACATCATGCTGGTATCGGTTTCAGAACGAACCCGAGAAATCGGCCTTCGCAAGGCCGTGGGGGCACGGTCCTCGGCTATCCTCTTGCAGTTTTTGGTGGAGTCGGTCGTGCTGTGCCTGTTCGGCGGGTTGATAGGCGCCGGCGTCGGGCAAATGCTTACGGCTCTGATTGCTAACATCCCTCACGCCAGTCTCGATATGGCGCATATCCCTGTGTGGGCGATAATGCTTTCATTTGGCTTTGCTGCTTCCGTAGGCATATTTTTTGGAGTGTTCCCAGCCGTAAAGGCTGCTAGACTTGATCCTATTGAGGCCCTTAGACATGAATGAGCGAATTTCTTCAAAAGTTTTGTGCTTGACGATTCTTATAGGGTGCGTATTCATCTTGTCAACAGGATGTGATTTATTTCCCGGTGACGAAGATTTCTACGACTTCCCGGTAGAGCAGGAAAAATTCCAGACGGTAGAAACTCTAAAGCTAAAAAAAGCTAAAACTGCCGAACCTGTTGCGCCCGAAGTCAACGAGGTGCCCCCAGAGAAACTCGAGCTTACGCTGGAGCAATGTCGCGCCTTTGCGCTTCAGAACAATCTCGAGCTTAAAGCTCAATTGATAAGCCCTGCCATCGCCGCTGAAAGGGTCAACGAAGAAGAAGCTAAGTTCGAGGCTGTATTCTCGACAAATTTTTCTTATAACAAGACTGAAACTCCAATCGCCTCGGAATACGATATGATCTGGGGCACAGAAAGAAAGTATCTTCAGACAGACCTTGGCCTGCAGGTGCCTTTGCGAACCGGTGGAACAGTCACCTTTGACATAGCTGACCGCCGTATCAAGACCGATGCCTTTGGCGCCGTTTTCAATCCTTATTTCAATCCGAACCTCGCGCTTTCAATCAGTCAGCCGCTCCTGCAAGGTGCCGGAAAGCGAGCCAATACATATAGCATCCGTCTCGCCGGCCTCGAACGACAGATAACTGACGCGCGCACAAAACTCGAAGTGATACGGGTGATCGCAGCTCTGGACCGTGTATACTGGCGCCTGTATGTTGCCAGAAGAGAGCTGGATGTGAGACAAAAACAATATGACCTGGCCCAAACCCAACTCGAGCAGGCTCAACGTTTCGTCAAATCAGGCCAAAGAGCACCCGTGGAGGTGATTCGCGCTGAGGCCGGAGTTGCACAGCAGCTCGAGGCTATCATCGTAGCCGAAAATAATCTCCGCGACAGAGAGCGTGAGCTCAAACGAGTAGTCAACAAGACCGGCCTGGAAATGCAAACGCCCACCATGCTTATACCCCTCACAGAACCCGACCCCATTCGCTATGAACTGCGCAAAGACCAGCTAATTGAGTCAGCCGTAGAAAATCGTGCAGAGATGCTCGAGCTGGAACTTCAAATTGCTCAGGATGCAACAACAGTTGACTATTTTCGCAATCAGGCACTTCCCTTAGTGACACTGGATTATACATACAACATAAATGGCCTGGGTGCAACGAGGGCTGATGCATACGATTTACTTTTTGACAATACGTTTGCGGACCATCGAGCTGGGCTGCAATTGCTCGTGCCCTTGGGAAACGAAGCAGGCCAAAGTCGATTGCATCAGGCATTCTATCAACGCCGTCAGCGCCTGGCCAACCGCGATAACCGCAAGGCACTTATCGAACTTGAAGTACTCAATGCCGTAGACCAGGTCGAGGCTAATTGGCAGCGAATCCTGGCAAGCAGACAACGATCGATTCTTGACGGACGTCTGTTCGAAGCCGAGAGGCGGCAATTCGAACTTGGCCTCAGGACGTCCACCGATGTACTTGAGGCCCAAACCACATTTGCCGACGCCCAAAGTGCCGAAATCTTGGCGCTGGCCGAGTATCAGATAGCGCTGATCGATTTGGCCTATGCGACCGGTACCCTTCTCGGTGCCGCCAAGATACAATGGCAGCCAATTGTGCCGGAACCTGATTTTAATTGATAGTGCCGTACCATGGAACTGCCAATATCATCCCTGACGATTCACTTGTTAAACTCATGCTCAGTGGTTCACACGGAATTATTACCGGCCCTCAGCCTGCGTAAGAGAGCTTAAGGCTCTTAGCAACCAGCCTGTTTTTTGTAAATCAGCGTTATCAAATGTGTGTTTCTGCCGATAAATCAATAAGCCTTAGGCTTATCAAGATGAAATCCCGAATTGCGATTAAAAAAGAGGAGACTACGAAATGAGAGTAACCAAAAAGTCGTTGGTAGTTGTAGCTGTAGCGGTATGCTGTCTATCGGTGATATGGCTGTCAACATCGATTCAGGGCGGTCAAAGAACTTATGAAGTTCGACCCGAGGTTACCATACCCGAACACAGAACCGATGCAGGTCGAGCAATAGATGCCTACGAACGTTTAATGGACCGCTACATGGATTTAACCGAACGAAATCTGTTCAGGGTAGGCACCGATCTTCAGGAAGTTGCAAAGAAACTGGATGCAATCGATGAAAAACTTACGAATCTTGCGG
>Ga0315546_1000651_pt1 | contig 24106 bp, 20 predicted proteins | sample SalMarSW160170MG_FD_203833 | JGI IMG/M metagenome (GOLD analysis project Ga0315546, IMG submission 203833) | Salt marsh sediment microbial communities from the Plum Island Ecosystem LTER, Massachusetts, United States - Salt Marsh Sediment SW1601-170 ...
TGGTCGCCGTAACCCGAGGGTGGTCAAACGAAAGATGAGCTCCTGGCCAGTAAAGTCCAGGAACCAGAATATTTCGTCAGTGAGACAAGTTAATATCAATATCGTGGTGATTAAGTGAACAGTATTGTGTTTAAGTAAGGTCGAAATTCAGTTACGCTAAACTGCTGATCTTCCTTGTCTCCATCATTGGTATCAATCATTTGCGTGACCATTAGGTGTAGTTTTTATCGTACCCTAATAGAAGCATTTCATTAATCACGGGTTCGCAATTGCCAAAAGAAAAATAGACAGACAGAAAACTATTAACAGAGACTCTATACTGGAAAAATTCAACAAAAGCAAATAATTTTATATAAATGAGCTATTTTTTAGCAATGAAAACTAATTATGAAAGCAGGATAAAGGAAAAATTATTATATGTTGGCGAGATCTAATTTTTTTTAAGGCAGAGATGTTTTTATTGAGCTCTAAAAAATCTGAATAGGTACGCTTTATATTGGGCCAATAATATCTAATAGTCTTTTATTGGGAGTCCTACCCAATTCATCATCAGCATATTCCGGTTTAATGCAATCTACAAAATACATTTCGAGCTCTTTCCCTTTTTTTGTAGAAACTATCCCACGATATTGGATCATAAAATAAGGTTTAATAGCATTAAATGTAGCCTTGGAAATATTAATTTTACCTGCATCGCCGGAGCTTTCCATAACAGAGGCAGTATTTACTGTGTCCCCCCAGATATCATACCTGAATTTTGTTCTCCCTATGACTCCGGCAACAAGGGGGCCTGTATGGATGCCAATGCGAATATTCCATACTTCTTCACTTACTGCACCTCTGATCTGGTTTAACATCCTATTAAAACTTCGTATTTCTATTGCCATCAAAGCAGCTTGGATTGCATGCATCCTGTTTGCAACAGGAACGCCAGCTACACACATAAAGCTATCGCCTATTGTTTTGATTTTCTCAAGGTGATATTTAGCACAGATGAGTTCAAAGAATTCAAAAGCCCTGTCCAATTCTAATACAACATCTTCTAAATTCATCTTCTCTGCAATCTTAGTGAATCCGACAAAATCAGTAAAGAGTACTGTTGCTGATTCATACACTTGCGGTGTGTACTTATGGTGTATCTTGAGCTCAGCAATGACAGGCTCGGGGAGAATATTTCGAAGCAATTGATCAGATTTTTTTTTCTCCTGTTCAACCATTTTTGATTGGAGAAAAGATTTTTTGTGCAGGTTAAATCCCAATATTGACCAAACAGAAACTATAAGCATTGTTCCGATCAGGAAAAAATTGTTGCCAATGAAAATAGGCCATTGATATTCCTGATAATTACGATCAAAAATAAAAATCAAAGCCAGGTACGTCAACCAGATTACAACAACATTGACAGCAGTTCTTCCGAAGCCCCACGATAAAGCTATTAATTGAGCTAACATAACCATACATAAGCCAGCATAATATGGACTACTTTCACCTCCTGTAAAAATAGTCATAATAATGATGCCTAATGCCATACATTGGAAAAGGGCAAAACCAAGAATATTAACTACATTAATTGCATTACGTGTATAGGTAAGAAAAAGAATCAAAAAAATGGATGGCACAACAATAAAGCGAATGCTGATCAATATTCGATATTGTTCTGGAAAATAGATGTAATCCAAAAAACCAAAAAGGGGATATAAAAATGCTGCTATCCAGCAGATAAAACGGATTGAAAAAATTGAACTTTGCCGAATTTCAACTTCAAATTCCTCCTTGAATTCGGGAGGAAGATAAAAAAAGAAACCTTTAAACTTTTTAAGCTGATTTTCTAACATTTAAAAACATCTGGATCCCGGTTTCATCATAGAAAACAGAGGATTCTGCACCCTGAATATCATTCGAAAGATCAGTAAATGCTTCTTCTGTTCTGTAATAAACCACCCAATCCATCCAGTATTCCATGTAATATCTATTAGGATTATTGATATGAAAGTTTCCAATAAGCAGTTGTCCGCCGGGAAGGAGGAGGTCATATAATTTTTTCAGAACTCTTTTGGCTACAGGGGGAGTAAGATAGTCAAAAAGGCCTATGGAATAGATAAAATGAAACTGTCCCCATCGTTCGAACAATTGCGGGTTTCGAAGCATTGTTCTCACCGATTCATTGAGATAATCAACCTTTGAATGAATTTCTCGGGTCTTAATGATTTGTTCTATGCCCTCTTTTGCCTCATTTAATGCCCTGGCATCTTGATCAAATAAAACACAATGAAAGGCTTCAGAATTTTCAGCGGTCATAAAAACATCCTGCAATTCAGCTGCAGAACCACAGGCAACGGACATAAACTTGAACCCCCACTTGGGTAATCCCGAAAATTCTTTTTGAACCCTACGAAGCACTTGAGGAATGAAAATTCTTCTATTTCGAACGGCATGCCCGGACTCGGTTTCTAAAGGATGCTTATGGATAAGCTTGTTAAAAACGAAATTACCTCGATAATCATTTTCATAACACATAAATATCATCTGCGAATCACCCACATATCCTCGAGGTTTAAGATTGGTACGACGAAGAAATTCGGAGCCAAGGATAAATTCCCAGACTTGCTTTCTAAAATAGAAGCCATGACTTTGATGATCTTTCTTATCAAAATCGGCGATTTCTTCATCCAATTCCTTTAAGGTAGAGTCAAAAAATTGCATAAACCTTCTTCCTTCTTTCTTAATGAGTATTCCTTGTGCTATTTGACGTACTTTTTTTGACTCATTAACATATTTGCGATCTAGATCATCAAAGAAATACTTATATACAGCAAAATCGTAAACAACTTTACTGGTATAGATTTTAAATGAATCCTTAATTTGATCTTTCTGTGAAAGCACCAAAGGGAGATTATGGAAGGAGGTCTGTATATTAATGAATTTTTTGTTAAAGATTATGTTTGTAAAATCATACACATCATCTATGAAAATCAGGAGACCCATAAAACCTTTTTGGGTCCTTTCCGAGTAAAAACGACATTTACAAAATTCAACTTCCTGACCTGATATGTTAAGAATTAGCCTATTGAACTCAGTCCCATCATTAATTTCCTCCCCCCCATTAAAATTGACAAAAAGAGAGAGCCTTGATGCATAAGCAGCAGTTATGGCAATTCTTGTCCCATCTTTTTCCAGATAGCCCTGAAGTTCAATTTCTCGCTCATCCATGAATTCCTCATCTTCCAATAATCTTAATCTTATTATCCTTTAACTCAAATATTTTTAACGCTGAAAAGCTGAGATCCTGCCATTTTAATGATTGCCTATAAACAATGGTAATCCTATAATTTTTTTCGCGTGTCGCCTTATCAAGAACCTTTAAAATCGGAGTAATTGTAGATGAATTCATGTATTCCAATTCCTTAAAATCCAATACAATCTCTTTATTACCACTATCGCTTTGGTGAAGAACATCAGACAAAATCGGAGAGATGAATTTTGAGGGATTACGTTCATTGCTCTTTCCAATAAACCTAATTGTGATTGAGGTATCACCTACGATTTTTTCAAGAGTTAAAAAATGGCTTGCAAATTTTTCCGAATTATTTAACATCTGTTCCTCCTTTTTTCACACCATTAGGATCTTTTATTTCTGGTATACCGCCGACACTGCAAGGATGTTATTCTCATCTACATAGAAATCAAGAATTGCCTGTCCTTCATAAGCGATTCTCACTAAACCCAATCCACTCTCTCCTTCTTTTAGTTTTTTTTCTGAAACTTCTTTCAATTTTTCAACATACGCCTGGAATGGATTTTGGTAACCTCTGATCCATTGTATTGTATTGTCCAATTGTTGTAAATTTTCGCTCTTTTCTCCAACCGGATTTTTCACTTCAATGATAATATCACTTTTGCTGACTTCCACTGCTACGCATATCTTATTATCAGCTCTATAAAAGTTGCCATATTTTACAGCATTTTCAAAAAGTTCACAGGCTGTCATAGATAATGCATAGGCTATATCATGAGAAATCCCATTAGCTCTTAAGAAATGATTACTTTCTTCTCTCACCCTATCAGATTCTTCCCATTTGGGTTTAACTTCTAATAGCATTGTGTTTCCTGTTGCTTAGGATTTCATTAGTATACGGTTGGTCTATGTAGTAAAACTATTTATTATTACCATCAGCTGTTCTTATTTTCAATCTAAAAAATCTATACTGTGGATTACACCCTGCAATCTTTTATTGCCTCAATCCATACCTATAGATTGCGACTGCATGAAATTGGCTCAGTTCTGTATATCATCGCTGATTAATGGTTATGTTTTTTCAAGTAACACTTTTAATCTCTTGAGAAACTCGCCTTTTTCTACGAAACCTATAGCCCTTAGCCTCTTTTCTTCAATGCCCTGCCTGTTTATAAACACTGCTGTTGGAATACCCCTGATTTGGTATTTTCTCATGATATCGTCATGAAATGGCTGAGACCTGGTCAGGTCTAAACGCATGGTAATCACATTATGGCTTAGTTTTATCACCTCAGGATCCGTAAACACTTCCCTTTCCATTGCCACACAAGGCCCACACCAGTCAGCATAAAAATCAATGATCATTGGTTCTTTTTGTTCCGCTGTTTTTTCAATAATGGATTGATCGTATGGAATCCATTCAATCTTTCCAACGTGCTGGCTTGTGAGCGCGAGGTAGATGATTCCGCCCACAACTAAGATAATTCCCATGGCCTTTTTGAAATAGGGAAAAATTTTGAGCTTCTTTCCTGTTGTATCAAGCCAACCGAGATGGACGCCTGCTGCTATGGATACTCCGACCAGAAGCCAGTGCTTTCCAAAAAACTGTGATATCAGAGGGCCTATCATAAAGCCTGCCATACCGAGGAGAACCCAGCCCATCAACTTTCGTATCCACAGCATCCAGTCTCCTGATTTGGGTAACCTGGATATAGCCCCTGAAAAAATAGCCAAAACCGCGAGCGGAAGTCCCAGGCCGATGCTAAGGATAAAAAGATAAAGAAAACCGACAAAGGGATCTCCTCTTTGCCCTACATAGATTAAAAGCCCCAGTATGAAGGGGCCAAGACAGGGAGCAGCTACTATTCCCAGTGTCAGCCCCATAAAAAATGTTCCGGAGAAACCAGCGTAATTCTTTGATACTGCCCGTGTCAGCCAAAAAGGCAGCCTGAGTTCCCACAAGCCAAAGAAACTCAAGGCCATAGCAACCATTACCCCTGCGACAAAGATCAACACGAAAGGATTCTGAAGTGCGAAGCCGAGCATACCTCCTGATAAAGAGGCTGAAAGACCCAGCAAAGAATTGGTTATGGCCAGGCCAAGTATATACAATATCCCATGCATTATAACATGGCCTTTAATCTTCTCGCTCTTTCCGCCGAAATAAGAAATAGTTATGGGGATAAGGGGATAGACACAGGGTGTAAGATTTAGAGCAAGGCCTCCTAAAAAGATTGCCAACAGGGTAAACAAGACGCTGGCCTGCGCAGCCTCCTTTTGCGAACCAGTCTTTTCATCTGAAGCCGCTTCTACTGTAACAATAACATGATGCCCTTGATCTAAATTTTGGGCATCTTCCTCGTAGAGGGCTGGCTTGTACAAATTGTGAGCGTTATATGGATTGACTATACGTGGAGATGCTTCTGTAGCCTGAGAGACATCTTGAGAGTAAGTGGTATCGGTTGTAACCGAAGAGAACCATATCATTATAAAAAAGAATAACAGAAATGCCCTTCTCAGCTTTCTCCATCGTCGGCTGAACATACCTACCCTCCATACATAGTTTTCGATCATAAACGGTGATTGGAGAACTTAAGATTAAAAGCAAAAGAAATCAAGGCTCAAATGTGATATTTCTCCAAATTTATGTCCACATTACTGTAATGAAAAATTACTCGTGAGCCCTCGTTTTCCCACATTTCCATAAAAAGACTATAAGATTGTATATCCAAAATATGGGGTCTACACTATCCCCAGGCTGTCTCTTTAAACAAGCCTTAGTTGCCTTTTGTTCATAAGGGGGCAGCAATGGTGGCAGTTTCATGAGAACTGTATAGTTGGTAATCTTGTATGGAAGAAACAAGGGTCGATATTGCATCTCATCGTTCAAAGGGTCTGGATGAATTCCTTGATATAGATCTGGACTATGTGGTTACGGTCTGTGATCATGCCAAGCAGACCTGCCCATTGTTTCCGGGCGAAAAGAAGGTAATTCATAGAGGTTTTAAGGATCCTGCTGCCCTCAGCTGTGGTGAGGATGATGCGTTGGCGGTGTTTAGGCGAGTGAGAGATGTAATCCGTGCTTGGATCAAGGAAACTTTTGGCACATCAGATCAGTAAGCTTTCATTTCGCACCTGTAAAGATCGCCTGGGCTATCAGCCCGGCGATGGGTGGAAAGAAAAATGTGCTTGCTATACGAATTAACGTGAATTTCCAGCCTAATATCCCAACCTCCATTGGCAACCTGGAGACCGCCCATAGGGACCATCCGGTCAAAAAGGCAACCATGGTTCCAGCACTGGCGCCGGATCGTAAAAGTCCAGCAACGACTGGCAAGCTTACATAAGGACCTCCTGGGGTCAAACCTCCAGCCGCTGTGCCAATAAGTATTCCTCTCATGCCAGATTCTGCACCTACCCATTTTGATAATAGTTGATGAGGGAGAAGAACCTGAACCATGCCAGCTACGGTAAAGGCCAAAATTAACAATGGCAGGATTTCAAGTGTCATATTCAGGCCTGACCTTAAACCACTAATGTGTTGTCCTTGTCCTTTGTAGTACCCTATGGCTAACAGAATACCTGCAAGAACTGCCATCACTATTGTTGATATCAACATTCCTGAATTCCTCCTCTTTTTATCCATAATTTCTCTCAAATGTTATATAGCCAAAAGTTAAAAATGATTGTGGCAGATTTATTAAAATGATACAAGATATTAGATAATGTGTGTAGTTAGTTGTAAGTAGTCCGTTGTATTTCTAAATTATAACTTGTTGGGGGTTGTGAGGTACATGAAGCAAGCAGAAATCAGCAAAGAGGTCTTTAGTTGCTATTCCATGCCTCATACTATTTACTGGTTATAAGGTTTAAATATCCAGTTTCAAGATAAAATGGTGAATAAAAAACTCCTATCTTTTACTCTTCTTGCTTTATTGTTTTTGCTTCTTGGCCCTGGGACATTATATTGTAAAAATAATGAGAAAAAGTTAATAAAGGAAGGCAAAACACCAGTTATTACAGAAAAGGGGGATGAGAAAATGGATACAAAAAAATGGCTATCTGAGGATGAGGGAAAATATCTTTTAGGGGTGGCCAGAGAAACTATAAAAAATAGATTAAGTAATATGGAGGAGCCCCAAATTGACCGGAAGGAAATACCAGAGAAATTTCAAGAAAGACTTTGTACATTTGTTACTGTTACCATAGAGGATAACTTAAGAGGGTGTATCGGGCATATTATACCTCGAGAGTCATTAATTGAGGGGATAAAAGAAAATGCTATTAATGCAGCATTTAAAGACCCTAGATTTCATCCTTTAACGAAAGAGGAATTTGACAGAATAGAGATTGAGATAAGCATTCTTACATCTCCTCAGGAGCTTGACTATGTGGATGCAGAGGATCTTTTAAAAAAATTGAGGCCGGGAATAGATGGAGTAATTCTAAAAAAGGGATTTTACGAGGCCACGTTTCTACCCCAGGTTTGGGATCAACTTCCTAAGAAAGAAGAGTTTTTGTCACAGCTCTGTTTGAAGGCAGGGCTTTCTGCCAATAGCTGGAAGACAGAAAAACTCCAGGTATCTACCTACCAGGTTCAGGCATTTGAAGAGAAAGAGTTGAGATAAAACAATTCTCGATTTTACATCAGGAGAACTCAAGAAAAATATTTTTGAAAGTAATGGATTGTTATAATGCCAAAGAGCAAAGTTCAAATTCACCCTGTTCAATCCCCACAGGGATCCGCTCTGAAGAACGGAAATTTAACAGAGACTATGATAGATTTTAGTTGATAGGAAGTCCCTCGAAGGCTAATAAGCCTGAAAAGAAAACTATTAAAAAAGGAGGAACTTCCTATGGCCATTAAAGTACAAAGAAACAAGATTAATTTCAAAGGAAAAATGATTAACATCGGTATTGACATGCACAAACGCTTTTGGCACATAACCGTCCTTGTTGAAGGGGATATAGTTATGGCTGTAACACTTTCCAGGCCAGAATATGATTCTTTCAAGAAAATCCTTACTCAGTTTGAAGGTAATTACGTCAGGATCGTTTACGAAGCTGGCCCTGGAGGTTTTGGCCTTTATGACAGGCTTACTGATGATGGCATTGAATGTATTGTCACTCCTCCATCCCTGATCCCGACCGAAAGTGGCAACAAGGTGAAAACAGATAAGAAAGATAGTTATAAACTGGCCAAACTGCTTGAGAGCAATATGCTTAAGAAAGTATGGGTGCTTACCCCTGAACAGAGGGCACAGCGCCAATTAGTAAGGACCAGACGTCAGATTGTGAATCATCGTTCAGACGTGATGCGCCAGATAAAGAGCCTTTTATTGTTTAACAGCATCGAAATCCCTTTTCCAAGTCGCCAGCAGTGGACCGGATCTTTTATAAAGTGGCTTCATGAGCTTGATCTTAAAGATGAATACCTCAATAAATCTCTCAAGGCCTTGGTTCACCTTTTCGACTATCTGAGTAGTGAGAAAAGAAGGCTGACCCATGAGGTTATTCAACTGGCCAGGGAAGAAAAATATGCATCCAGGGTAAAACTCCTTAAAAGTATACCCGGCATTGGAGCTCTGAGTGCTATGGAGATCCTGGTCGAGCTTCAGGATATAGGCCGTTTTGAAACTGCCGATGAGCTTGCTGCCTACCTTGGTTTGACCCCGTCTCAGTACTCCAGTGGCGAGCATATCAGGATGGGACATATAACCCACATGGGTAATAGCCGAGCACGAACCACCCTGATAGAGTCTTCATGGATTTTAATTAATAAGGATCAGGATATGAGAGAGAAATACGAAAATATCAAGTATAGACGTGGTGGAAAAAGAGCAATCGTTGCCATAGCCAGAAGCCTTAGTGCCCGCATCAGAAGGATGTTACTTGATGAGATACCTTATAAAATCGGTTTTCAAAAGGCAGCTTAACAATATCCCATAACCATCAGGATCGATCAAAATTATCAAAGAGCGTGTTTAGAGCATACATCATTAAATGAAAAGATTATCCATTTATCGATTTGGAACAAAATACCCTATTTCACCAGGTGACCGTGCGTTTACCCTTGTAGCATTTAAAGGAGGACTTCGTTTAACAGGATACGGCACCTGAAGCCTTATAGCGAGTAAATCTCTTGTGGCTTTTGACCACGAATAGCAGGCTGGGTAAAGGTTTTTCATCTCGGTTAATGCAAAAGAGATAATATATGGATAGATAAAGATTTATCATTGTATATATAACGCGCAGGTTTGTACTTCCTGCGCTCCGACGAGCTCAATAATGGCCCATTCTCGCGCAAGAAGTACAAACCTGCTACTCCGTGCCATTAATTGAATCCAGTGTCACAAAAACTGGAGAAAAAGAGGGCTTCCTAAAAATAAATTTGACAATCTACATAGGGTAAATGTCCCAATTCAATGACCACATCAGGAAGGATTTAATTTGACATTTGAGTTTTGGTATTTGTCATTTCCATGAACCTTACCAATCTAATTATTATATCTGTTATTGGAACAGGAATATCCTCTATAGCTGTTCAAATAATTACAGTGAGAGAATTTCTTTCCCAATTCTCCGGTAATGAGATCACAATCTCCCTTGTACTTTTCTGCTGGCTGATGGTAAGTGGGATTGGCTCTTTCGCGGCAAAATTTTTTTCCAAAAAGTCGACTACCCTCTATTCTGTTATTGCCTTAGTAACAGCCCTCTTTCCTTTGATTCAGATAATTGCAATAAGGCTTTTCAGAGACTTCATCTTTATTCAAGGAGAATCCCCCGGGCTATATCCTGTTTTCTTTTTCATTCTCACCTTTAGCGCGCCTTATGCATTCCTGATAGGCTTTATACTTCCCTACTCGCTTAGCATTATTAAGACAATGGACACAGAATTTAGCGTAGGGAAATTATACATTACTGACAATATCGGCGATATTACGGGTGGTGTTTTATTTAGTTTTGTGTTGGTATATTTTTTTAGCCCCTTTAAGATAATAGCCTTTACCTCCTTTCTCCTAATCCTTGTTTCTCTTGCCCTTATTATTTCTTTAAAAAGATATCTCCTGTTTTTTGTGGCATTTTTATCCATTGCCCTCTTTTTTGCGTTTGCCTTTGAAAAAAGATTTGAACTTTCCACCCTTTACAAACAGTATGGCCTGAATATAGTAAGTTACCAGGAGTCCCCCTATGGGAGGATAGTGTTAACCAAAGAAAGAGAAGAGTATACGTTCTGGGAATCTGGAATACCTACCTTTTCCACATTCAACATAACGGCCGCCGAAGAAAAGGTCCATTATCCCCTCTGCCAGCTTGATAAGGTAGACGATGTTTTACTGGTTAGCGGGGGAATGGGTGAAACATTGGGTGAGATCTTAAAATACTCCCCTCACCACATAGATTATGTAGAGTTAGATCCTGCATTGATTAACGTGGCACGCCAATTTGGTCTTTTATCTCCTCACGCACATGTTACTATCATACCTGCAGATGGAAGAAGATATATAACCGATAGTAATAAACGGTATTCAGCAATAATACTTGATCTGCCAGAACCTGACACCTTCCAGTTAAACCGATTTTATACCAGTGAGTTTTTTGCTCGTGCCAAAAGGATTTTAAAGGGAGATGGCATCCTCTCCTTTTCACTCATTGCAAATCCTAATTATTTATCAGATGTAAGGGTCCGAAAATTATCGTCAATTTTTAACACCCTTAAAAAATATTTTCATACTGTTCTCCTCATTCCAGGAGAGGAAATCTATTTCCTTGCAAGCGATAAAACCCTTTCCACTGATATTCCCCTTAAGTTGAGAGAAAAATCCATTATCACATCCTATATTGACGACTTTTATTACGGTAATGTCACAAAGGAAAGGATAAAGTTTCTCAATGAATCCATTAATCCAGATGAGTTTATTAACACTGACTTTCAGCCGAGAGTAATAAACATAATGTTCAACGAGTGGTTCAAGAAGTATGGGACATCACCTAACTGGTTTCTTGCAAGCCTCTTTGGGCTTCTTGCGTTCTACATATTTTTAATAAGAAAAGAAGAATATGTTCTTTTTTCAACGGGCTTTGCTTCCATGGGTGTGGAGATGTTAATTTTATTTTCCTTCCAGATAATATATGGGTGTATCTATCTTAAGGTAGGTTTTATAATTACCTCTTTCTTGCTTGGTCTTTTGCCAGGTGCTATACTCGGAAATAGGTGGAAAAAAAGAGGTAAAGACATGCTTATAGGAGCGGAGTTTGGGATGATCCTTTTACTTTTAACTTATCTGATCTGGGTAAACTTCTATCATTCATTGATTCCAGAGTTCATCTTTTTTTTATATGGGTTTACCTTCTCACTGCTATGCGGACTTGAGTTTCCTGTTGCAGCAGAGATGATAGGAGAGGAGAAAAGCCCTGCTGCCGGACTCTTTGCTGCAGACCTTGTAGGCGCTGGTGCTGGCACACTTGCAATTGGAACCTTGTTAATACCTCTTTTGGGTATTCAGGCAGCTATCATTGCCCTGATATTGATAAAAAGTGTAAGCACTATAGTTATCTTGAAAGTTTAGTATTATTACGATGTCAGTGATACGTTGTCAGTTGTCTGTTGTTAAAAAAAACGTAACAACTCAGCCACGAATGGACACGAATGGACACAAATGAACCTGCCCGCCATACGGCAGGCGGGATTATTAAATAATTATTCGTGATAATTAGTGATAATTTGTGGCTGAATAGTAACAAAAAAACAATGAAATATGACAGGATTCAATTAGTAATCAAACAAGTAAGCATATGATTGAAGCCAACGGACATTACCAGAGATGAAGCGATATATAGGCAGAAAAGAATTCTTAAAAGAGATGGGGGTTTTATCACTTCTTATAGCAACAGATGCGCACAGTTTCTGGCCTAAAAATAATAAAGAGGAAAGGGCAGATATCAGGGGGCATGTCTTTAAAGGAGATGCTCCTAAGAGTCTCTGGAAGTGGTCAATAGAGGGATTCCACTATACGACAAATGGGAAAGATGTTCAGTGTGAGGTATGTCCAAATAGATGTTATTTAACCCCCGGAGACAGGAGTGTGTGCAGGTCAAAGGTAAATATTGGAGGAAAACTTTACTCCCTCGCCTACGGTAACCCATGTGCCGTTCATATCGATCCCATTGAGAAGAAGCCCCTCAATCATTTCTATCCTGCCACCGATGTATTTTCTATCGCCGCCGCTGGATGTAATTTCAGATGTCTTAACTGCCAGAACTGGGAGATTTCTCAAAGAAAACCTGAAGAGGTCCATCACTACGAACTCTTTCCAGCCGATGTTGTTAGGATTACCAAGGAAAAGGGTATCCCCTCTATTGCCTACACGTATTCAGAACCTGTTTCATATTATGAGTATATGTATGATACCGCAAAGCTTGCAAAAGAGGAAGGCATAAAAAATGTATGGGTTTCAAATGGTTATATAAATAAAAGGCCATTGGGGGATCTTGCTCGATATTTAGATGGTGCAAATGTAAACCTCAAATCTTTCGACGATGATACCTACAGAAGGCTTAATGGTGGAAGGCTTCAGCCAGTACTTAATACATTTAAACTGTTACATGAAAAAGGGATCTGGTTTGAAATGACTACCCTTGTTGTCCCTGGATATGTAGACAAACCAGAGATGATAAAAAGGATGTGTGGCTGGATATTAAAAGAATTAGGGCCAGATTATCCCCTGCACTTTTCACGCTTTTTCCCCCGGTTTAAATTGAATAGGCTGCCGGCTACCCCGGTGAAAACATTGGAGCTTTTAAGGGATATAGCACTTAAAGAAGGGATCCATTATGTCTATCTTGGGAATGTCCCTGGTCATGATGGATATAATACGTATTGTCATAACTGTCATAAACTCTTGATCGACAGAAGGGGGTATAATATAGCAGAATTCAATATACATAATGGCAGGTGCAAGTTCTGTAATACGCCTATTCCAGGGAGATGGGGCTAAAAAGGAGGAAGTAGGCAGTAAGCAGTAAGGAGTAGGCAAAATGAAACTCATTATTTTAGGTTCAGGTACAAGTGTTCCCCTACCTGAAAGGGCTTCACCTTCTATTGCTCTATTCATCGATGATCAATTCCTTTTGATGGATATAGGTCCGGGAACACTCAGGCAATTGGCAATTGCCGGACTTCAATTCGAGGATATCGACTACATCTGTATCAGTCATTTTCATCCAGATCATACAGCTGATCTTATACACTTCTTTTTTGCCACACGATACCCTCCAATTCTCAGCAAGAGAAAACCTTTTAGCATTATAGCACCGGAAGGATTCAATAAATTTTTGAATCTCTTGAAAAAGCCATATGGAAACTGGCTTGATCTGCCTGATGGTCTTATGAGGATAGAGGAATTAAATATTAAGGAAAAGGAGAGGAAAGAATTTGATAAATTTCAAATAACATCCGCTCCTTTGAACCATACCCCACAGAGTATTGGTTTTAGAATAGAAGATAGTTCAGGGAGGATTATTGTCTATTCAGGAGACACCGGTTATTGTGAGGAAATGGTGGATTTGGCCAGAGATGCAGATCTTTTAATCCTCGAGTCATCTTTCCCTAATGAAAAGGAAATCAAAGGGCATCTTACACCATCCCAGGCAGGTGATATAGCTACCCGCTCCGAGGCGAAAAGGCTTCTTTTAACCCATTTTTATCCGGAATGTCTAAAAACCGATATAGAAATGCAGTGTCGGAAAACTTACAAGGGAGAGCTTATCCTGGCAACTGACCTTATGTCTTTATCGGTGAGATAGATCAGGGCTAAGTTCTCTTAGGATTGCCTAAAATATAGATTGGAATCAATATAATGAAAATAAAGCAGGGACGATTCCTGATTGCTGGATACCCTCTATCAACTCTAATAACCCAATCATCCAAATAAAGAAAAATGACCTGATCAATGCTCTTGTAAATACTTTAATACCTACATTATTTTCTTCCGGCGCGTTGAATAATGAAAATTTTGGGAAAAATTTTGGGGTGCGTTGAAGATAACCCTGAAACTCTTTTCCAAAAATTTTACTCAGACTTTTTTCCTCATGGTCCATTAGTATAGGATAAAATAATATAAAGCCTATAAGAATAATTATAGGTGTAGTAAGAGTTTCCGTTGCCAGGCCAATACCTAATCCGCCCAGCAAACTAAAAAAATATAAAGGATGGCGACAGATTGAGTACGGGCCTGATTGTATAAGAACGCGATCCTTATAGCCAGAGATGTATAGAGCACACCATATACGACCAATGGTTCCAATGCCTACCAGTGTTATGCCACAAATGAAAATAATATCCGCTATCGCCGGGATATCTTCCAAATTTTTATGGGAGAAGAGGATCAATAAGAATAATATAGTCCCAAAGAATTGAGTTATTTTTATTCTATATTTAATAAAAAACATTTTTGCTCCTTAAAATTATTAAGTTCTTACGGAGTTATTCTGAGAGATCATCTCTCAGAATCTACAAAAAACATCAACTATTTTTTGCCTTTCTTTTTGTCTGTATCCGGTTCCCGGTCGCCTAAAGTCAAAATCGCCACATGAGATTCATAAGACTAAATCTTGTATATTAAACCTCAGCCTGTTTCTAATTTCGGATTTTTTATTACTTACCTTGTAATCTATTGATATTATTAATGGTGCATATTTTCGACTTCCTCTGCATCTTCTATGCTATTGGAATAGTTTTTCTTTGGAATTGTACCTTTATAGACACAAATGTTATTTATGTGAAAGTATCATTGTTCTTCCTATCAAAATTTATCAAGGATGTCTAATCCTGAATCTCTGGAGGGCATCATGAAAGCTCTTAATATGAAAGGGATTCTTCTTGCTACGGATAGCTGGGTTTGGTAGTGGCAATCTGAATATCCAAAGCAGGAGGACCTCTTGACACACGATAGACTTTATCCTATATTGCCTTTTCTGAAAAGAAAGTTTTTGTGGCTAACATGCAAATCAATATTCGTAAGACTCCATGCAGAGAAATAGAATTATGCAAATAAAATTTATTCAAAAGGAGCTCAATCAATGGCAATAGCTTTTGGGTTGCAGCGATTTCTTCATGATATCAGGTACCATCGGGAACGCTACCGCCAATTCATTGGTATCTCCTTTGTCATCCTTGTCAGTGTTGTAGGCAAACCAAATGAACTATTGTTTTTTGCTGGTGGAGTACTGGTTTTCCTGGGTATTGCTGCACGACTATGGTCATCAGGACATATCAAAAAAAACAAGGCCCTTGCTACCGATGGGCCTTATACCTTTGTCAGGCATCCTATCTATGTAGGCAATATCACGTTGGGATTTGGTTTTGCCCTTGCCTCCAACTTATGGTGGAGCCTTCCCCTGTTGATACTTATTTTGCTTGCTTTTTATCCTCAGGCCATCCATCGAGAAGATGAAAATCTTCATCGCATGTTTAAAAATGATTGGGAGCAATGGCGTAAAGAAACGCGGGCGCTTATTCCATGCATTAGCCATTATCGGACCGCACAAGGTGGAAGGTGGTCGTTCATGCAAAGCCTGCGACAAAACGGCGAGCCCATTATTGCCCTGTTTCTACTGTTTTGGCTTTTTTTCCTTTCCCTTAATCTACATTGAACCCCCCAGCGAAACCGATGTTCAGAGATATGGATAACCTTGCAGAAAGCGAACTCCTTGAGTGGATCAAGGGGAGCATTAAAACCAGATCGAACATTTTTAGTCGTGGTTACCAGGGCAATGTCTATTTATATGAAGACAAAAGTTGCCGTCTCATTATTAAAGCTCCTATTGGATGGGGATTAGGCAGAATCATCCGCCGGGCGATGTTACGCAATGAGTACAGGGTTTATTCCAGGATATCTGGAGTGACTGGCATACCACGCTGTTACGGCCTTCTCGATGGGCGTTACTTAGTGCTCGAATTCATTGATGCGATTCCGAGATATAGGGCTTGGATTACAGACCGTGAAATGTTCTTTGAATCTCTCTTGAACTTGATAAAAGATCTACACAAGGCAGGTGTGGCGCATACTGACCTGAAGAAAAAGGACAACCTTCTCGTAGTGGAGGGACGAATGCCCTGCGTTATAGACTTTGGTGTGGCTGTTATTAGGAAATCGGGTTTTGCCCCTGTAAATCATTATCTCTATAATCTTGCTCGTAAATTTGATTTCAACGCCTGGATAAAGTTGAAATATGATGGCAGGTATGAGAATATACTCGAACAGGACAGAGAGTATTTCAACAGGACGGTTGTTGAGAAGGTGTCACGCTGGATCAAGGACACTTATTTGGATATTAAAAAAGCTTTTAGAGGCAAGAGATAAGAATACAATCATTGTAGCCTGCAAAAGACAGTCAGGCGCTACGGGAATTACTGCCTAAACTGGATATCATAGAGGTTCCTGTATCTGCCGTTTGCGGCAATAAGTTTTTTATGAGTGCCTGATTCAACAATTTTGCCCCCCTCCAGAACATAGATCATATCAGCCCTTCTGATTGTATTCAGACGATGGGAAACAATAAAAACAGTCCTCTGTCCAAGAAGATTTTCTATGGCCTCCTGGATAAGAAGCTCACTTTCTGGATCAAGCGCTGAGGCAGGCTCATCAAGTATTATAATAGCTGGATCCTTAAGCATAGCCCTGGCTATGGCGATTCTCTGTCTCTGTCCCCCAGAAAGGAGTGTTCCTCTATCACCGACAATTGTTTCATACTTCTCTGGAAAGGACATGATAAAATCATGGGCCTGGGCTGTTTTGGCTGCATTTTGAAGTTGTTCTTTTTTATAATGATCTCCATTATAATTGATATTATTGGCAATGGTTTCATGAAAAAGGAGACTCTCTTGGCTTACTGTAGCAATTTGGCCTCGCAAAGATTCCAGTGTTGCATCCTTAATATCCATTCCATCAATGGTTATAGATCCAGAGTGAACATCATAGAAACGGGGAATGAGATCCAAGAGAGTGCTTTTCCCTGCCCCGGTTGAACCAACAAATGCTACCATCTTCCCTGCATTAACGCTGAAAGAGATATCACTTAAGATCAATTTTCCTGGTTCATAGCAAAAATCAACATGAGAGAACTCTATTGTATCCTTTAGTCTCGGCATCACCCTTGCATCTGGCTTATCCTGTATACTTGGCACAGTATGTATTATATCAAAGACCCTTCTGGTTGCACCCTGAAGTGTCTTCAAGTTGATATTTATCGCGACCAGTTTTTTAATAGGAGCATATGTTGCTGAGAAGGCATAAAGCATCGAAATAAGTTCCCCTAAGGTATGATTGAAGTAAATTTTTCCTATCAGCAAGATGCCTGGAACAATCAAAAAAACACTTGCATCCATCATAGGACCAATACCGAGCTGCCACCTATTCCAGTGCATAACATTTTTATACAGATTATCAGCAAGCTTTCTAAACATAGCGGATTCATATTTACCCCTGCAGAACCCCTTTATGACTTTGAGTAGCAAGAGAATTTCCTGATAGCTTGATGTTACCTCGGCCGTTGCATCCTGCACCCTGGTAGAATGTTTTTTGACCTTACGGCCAAAAATCCTGACCAGACCAACAATTAAAGGGCCAGAAATAATAACCAATAGTGTAAGTTTATAATTCATCAAAATGAGATAGGCGATAAAGATTATTACTGTTAAAGGATGTTGTACCAGACCAATAATAATATTGCTTATATAGCCCTGCATTACTGTCAGGTCTGCCGTAGCCCGTGCAATAAGTTCACCACTCTTGCGTTTATGATAAAAAGTTAAGGGTAGTGTGATGAACTTTTCCGCAAGCTCAATCCTTAAAGATTTAATTGCTCTATTTGAGAAGGCCGCTCCTGCAAGTTCACTTAAATAACGGGTAATAGATTTAAAGATTACTGAAATGAAGGCAATACCAGCAAGGAGGCCAAGCAAGTGATTTGGTGAGATTCCCTCTACTATAGTCAATTCTGTTTTTTTGAATGATAATGGGAAGTGGAATGTGAGCCAGGGAATTGTCCAGTTAACATGATCGCTTGCCCTTTTCATTCCTTCATCAACAAGGGGTTTAAGGAGGTAGGCAGGGATTAAAATAAATAAGGATGACATGGCACTCAGGATAATTGCCAATATTATCAATCCCCGATGGGCCTTCGCATAGGTAGCAATATCCTTGCCGAGAATTTTATCTAACATTTATCAAAGGTGGGAAATTGGAGTGTTGAAGTAATGGAGTATTGTTTACGCCCTAAGCAGAATTTAGTCTTTTCCATATGTCCATTCCTCCATCTCTCCATTTTTCCATCTCTCCATTGCCCTGCTTTGCTAAACAAAGAAGAGCTCTTAAACTGCATCAATATATCGCGAAATCACGATCCTCTGAACCTCACTGGTTCCTTCACCGATTTCTAACAGCTTCTGATCGCGATAAAATCTCTCTACATCATATTCTTTCATCAGTCCATACCCACCATGTAGCTGGACAGATTGATCAACGCACCTGCTCATAACCTCCGAGCAGTATAATTTAGCCATGGCAGCAATTTTTGCAAATGGCTTCTCATTGTCTCTTAGCCAGCAGGCCTTATAGAGCAGTAGCCTTGCACATTCTATCTCTGTAGCCATATCTGCCAATTTAAAGGCATTAACCTGAAATGTCGATATTGGCTTACCGAACTGAACCCTCTCCTTAGAATATTTTAGGGCCAAATCAAAGGCTCCCTGTGCCCCTCCTAAGCCCATTGCGGCGATGGAAAGTCTGCCTCCATCCAGGGTTCCAAGCATTTGATGAAAACCATCGCCTATGGGACCCAGAAGGTTTTCTTTTGGTACTCTGCAGTCCTCAAAATATAGTTCAGCCGTATTGGATGCCCGCCACATTAGCTTACCATGCATAGTCCTTGCCTCAAAGCCCGGGGTGCCTGTCTCTACGATGATTGAAGTGAGTTCTCGTTTTCCATCTTTTCTGAAACCCGTCTTCGTCAATGGTATAACGCCAGCAGTAATGTCAGATGAACCATTGGTAATAAATATCTTACTCCCATTTATAACCCATTCGTCCCCATCAAGAACAGCAGTTGTCTGTGAATTTCCAGCATCTGATCCGGCATTTGGCTCAGTCAGTCCAAAGGCCCAGAGAGTTTCACCGCTACATGCCTTTGGGAGATACTTTTTTTTCTGTTCCTCATTTCCGTAATAGTAAAGTGGTCCTATACCCAGGGAATTAGCAGCAGCGACGGTAGCAGCATGAGAGCCATCAACCCTGGCAATTTCTTCGGTAGCGATAATATAGGAGACATAATCCATTCCCTGGCCCCCGTATTCTTCACTCACAAACATACCAAAAAGACCAAGCTCAGCCATGGCCTTCATGGTACCATAAGAAAATTCCTCTTTCTCGTCCAGTTCCCTGGCAACAGGCTTTATTTCATTTTCAGCAAAATCCCTCACAGATTTTCTTAAGATTTCATGTTCCATTGATAATGAAAAGTCCATATAGGCTCCTTTGTTTTAAGATAATCTACCACTATTGTCTTAAATTATTCTTGGAGAAGAATACTTAAGCCACTTATATCAGTCAAGCCAAAAGTTTTTATATCTTTGATAATTCGTCCTTAATTTTCTTATAGATAACCTGAAGAGGTGTATCATACGAAATAATAGTAACATCTGGCCCTAAGGGAGCCCACTGAAGGGGATCACTGTTTTTAAAAAGACATATTGTGCGTGTTCCAAGCATTGCTGCAAGGTGTGTGATGCCACTATCGTGTCCAATGTATAGAGAGGCCTTTTTAAGCAATGATAGGAGCTTGTCTTTGTGAGGCGAATGAATAATCTCTATTTCTATCTCTGATAGCTCTTTTGAAATGATTTGACTCCATTTCTCTTCCGCAGGTCCTAAAAGCAGGATCCATTTATGATATATCCCACGATCTTTATTTTTTATTAGATTAAGCCAAAATTCAGGTGAATAGTTTTTCTTTTTGCTCCCTGAACCTGGGTGTAAAACAATTGTGCGCTCTGATCTCGAAGGTTTGCCCTCTCCAAGCAAAGGTCTCCTCTGTGCCTCATCTATTACTTTTTCAGGATTAATAGGTAATCCAGATTTTTTAAGGCATGATGCTAAATATGATGCAACATGAATTTTTTCTTGCGCTTTTGGAAAGGGCAGAAATGAAAAGATAGGGATGTGTTTTAGGCACTTTCTTAGACCTTTGCTTAGTCTCCCAGAAGGATCGCTGAGAAAGCAGATCACGCTGCCCACATTCGGGAACAAAAGGTCTTTGCAATTAGGTTGTTCAAAAAATAGGGTGTGCCATCCGCCCTTTTCGTAGTCAAGACAGTCGAGCAAGAGAGGTTTTAAAAAATCAATCCCTGGTTTTCTCCCCAATAATACTATTTTTGCCTTATCAGCTATTTGATAAAGGGCTGGAGCCAGCAGTAAGGTGTCACCCAGGGCGCTTGGTCGAATGATTAAGGCTTTCAATTTAAGTGCCTAAAGTGGGCTACAATGTCTAAAGTGCCTAAAGTTTAAATGTTAACCTGGAATAACTCAGCCCAATGAGACTAATAAATCATGCCTTCGGGGATGCTTTATAATACTCTGGATAGAAGGATTATCAACGATTTTGTACATAGCTTTACTTTAGGCACTTATAACTTTAGTCACTTTAGCTCACTTATTAATTGAATGTGAATATATATTATTGTATATAGGGTGCTACATTTTATCAATAACAATAAAAGGAGGTATTTATGAAAGGGCCAATACGATTGGTGAGGTCTGAAAAGATTGCAGAATATAATAACCTTGGGCCAATCTATGAATGGTCTGAGGGCAAGACATATCTTATTATCGACCAGGTTGCATATAAAGGAGTGGTTGGTGCTGTCCTATGTTATTATAATCCACCTGTTCATCAGGTTGGAAATCCAGGACTCGATGCCTATTTAGAGGGCTTAGATAGAGTTTTTGAGAAAAAGAATGAGTTGGAATTTCTTATCCTCTATGGAGCTAATGATCCTGTGCATGCTGGTGGGGATCTCAAGGAAAGCCTGACCAGATTGGATAAAACCTTAGAGATGAAAAAGGAAAAGGAGGCAAGCGGCGCTTCTCCAGAGGAGATAGACCAGCTCTTTGAATGGGCGGACGATAGATTAAAAAAAGGGATTGGTCTCCACGGTAGCATTAGAAAAATTGCCCAATATTTAAGGGTGATTTCTGTTTGCGGAGGAGGGACACGGTTTGGCGGTTCAGCAGAGATTCCCTTGATGGCCGATTTTTTAGTCGGTGATTCCAGGAGCGGCATGTGTTTTAGTGAGGCCACAATTGGTCTTATTCCAGGTTGGTCAGGAATAGCCAGAACATTGGTTAAGGCCGGACCAATCAATGCTGAATATATGGCCAAGACATCAAAGGAGGTAAAGGCCAACCAGCTAAAAGCAATTGGAACCTATAATGTAGTGGTAGATATTCCCTTTCCCTTTCCAAAGAGGCAGAGAACCGATGATCCTGAGGTCGATAAGGCCAAATATCAGGCAGATTTAGAGACCCATAATGATGAGACAGGAATGCTTTTACTCCCAAAGGGATTAGAACTTGGCATCTGCCCGGCAGAAGAGCTACCAAAAGTAGGTGATAAAGAGAGAGAAACCCTTGCCACAAAAGAGGATATATCTGTCGAGGTAGCCAGAAGAAAGAATCCGGAGAATTACTCTGATCTTTGGGGGAAACCCTTGCGAGAGGTAGCCGAGGAGATGGCCACAATGGGGAGACCTTTGGCGTCCCAATCCATAGAGGCCTTAAGCAGTCTTATCGAGGATTATGATCCATCACAATTTGATGAGAATTCATTTGTTGAAAAAGAGATGAAGGCAGATGCACGACTTTACAGGGACCCTCGATTCCGGGCAGGTCTGATAGCAACCCTTGAACAAAAAGTAGGTGATTATAGATTATAGGAGGAAAAATGAGATGAGACAATATTTTCAAAAAATGAGTCCAATCGGAAGAGAACTAAGAGAAAATGAGAGAGAACAGGGAAAGGCCAATGCCATTGAAATATCTAAGGTTGAAAAGGATGTAGCTGAGGCCCTGGAGAAAAGAAAGATGGCTGGTCTTCCGGCTGAAAAACTTCACAAAAGAGGAGAAAAGACAGCCTGGGAAAGAATTGAGCTTTTAGTTGATCCCGGTACATTTGTACCATTAAATAGTCTTTATGACCCTGAATTCAACCAGGAGGGGTCAACCGGCGTGGTAACTGGTCTGGGTAAGATATCGGGCAGATACGGTGTAATCATTGCCTCGAACAATAAGGTTCTTGCCGGGGCATGGATCCCGGGTCAGCGGGAGCATGTTTTTCGTGCCCAGGATATTGCCGAACGTTTGAACATTCCCCTTGTCTGGGTGCTTAACTGTAGCGGTGTGAAGTTAACTGAGCAGGAAAAGGTATACGCTGGCAGGAGATCAGGTGGAAGGACATTTTTCAGGCATGCTGAGCTGGAACAGGAGGGTATACAGGTGATTTGTGGTATGTACGGCACAAATCCTGCTGGCGGTGGATATCATGCAATAAGCCCGTCTGTTATCTTTGCCCATGAAAAAGCTAACATGGCTGTAGGCGGTGGAGGTATTGTCAGTGGTATGTCTCCCAAAGGAGGATTTGATCTCGAGGGTGCAGAGACCTTAATTGAGGCAACACGAAAATTCAAACAGGTTCCCCCTGGAGGAACTCAAATTCACCATGATGTAACCGGCTTTATGAGAGAGGTATTTGATACCGAGGAAGGTGTTCTGGAGGCTGTAAGAAAATATATGGCGGGTATGCCTATGTATGAACCATCGGTGTTCAGGGTAGCAGAACCTGCTGAGCCGGTTTATCCGGCGGAGGATCTTAATCTTATTGTTCCCTTTGAGCAAAAGAGGACCTATAGCATTGAACAAGTGCTGGCTCGAGTTTTCGATGGAAGCGAACACATGGAATACAGGCCAGATTATGCGCCTGAAGTGTACTGCGGGCTTGCAAAGATAGACGGTTTTCTGGTTGGGGTCATTGCCAATAAGCAGGGTTTTTTGGGTAAGGGCTATCCCCATTATGCAGAGAATCAATATCTGGGCATAGGCGGCAAACTTTACAGAGAAGGTCTTATCAAGATGAATGAGCTGGTTATGTTCTGTGGCAGGGATAGAATACCTATGATCTGGGTTCAAGATACAAGCGGTATTGATGTTGGAGACACGGCTGAGAAGGCGGAGCTCCTTGGGCTTGGACAGTCACTTATTTACTCTATTGAGAGTTCAGAACTTCCCATGATGTGCCTTGTATTAAGAAAGGGCACGGCTGCTGCCCATTATATCATGGGGGGGCCGCAGGCAAACAGGAATAATGCCTTTACAATTGGTGTGCCTACTACAGAAATCTATGTGATGCATGGAGAAACTGCTGCTGCTGCTGCTTTTTCAAGAAGGTTGGTAAAGGAAAAGGATGCAGACAATTCCCTTGAACCGGTGATTGATAAGATGAATGCCCTTGCTCAACAGTACTATGATCAGTCAAGGCCTACATACTGTGCAAAGGCTGGTCTGGTGGACGAGGTTGTTTCTTTGACACAAATAAGGGATTATTTTATTGCATTTGCAAGGAGCTGTTACCAAAATCCACGGAGTATCTGTCCACAGCATCTGATGTTGACCCCAAGATCCATCAAGGGATAGAAAGGAGAACCACAATGAGCGCGAATGATATTTTTAAGGTCAATCCACGAATGCCAAAAAAGGTTAAACTTGCTGAGATAAGCATCAGAGATGGTATCCAGCATGAGGAGGTATGGATACCTACTGC